>Ga0210406_10001538_pt1 | contig 27902 bp, 20 predicted proteins | sample IncBWC30MmetaG_FD_155454 | JGI IMG/M metagenome (GOLD analysis project Ga0210406, IMG submission 155454) | Forest soil microbial communities from Barre Woods Harvard Forest LTER site, Petersham, Massachusetts, United States - Inc-BW-C-30-M | ecosystem: Environmental > Terrestrial > Soil >... | reverse complement strand
GCTATTGGCAAGCGTATGCACGTCGGCAACCCGCGGAAGGAACTCCCGTGGGCAGCCGTCATCGGAGTTGTCGCCGACACAAAGATGCCTCGCGATGTGCCCAGCATCGATCAGTGGTACACGCCGATGGATCAACCCGCCACTCTGTACGGCTCGGGAACTCCGGGAAACCTCAGCGGCCCGCCGAGTGGATACATCACAATGCGCTCACCCCTTGATCCTCAGTACATGACCCAGACACTCCGGTCGACCATCGCGGAGATCGATCCACTCTTGGCTTTGCAGGAGGTGCGGCCCGTCACGGATGCGGTTTCTGCAATTGAGGCACCGCGACATTTCAACACAGACCTGATCACGGCCTTCGCCTTGAGCGCGCTTCTACTGGCGATCACCGGGATTTATGCGGTGATGGCCTTCTCCGTGTCCCAGCGGACGCAAGAGATTGCCATTCGCATGACTCTGGGCGCGCATAGCGCCGGCATTGCGAAGCTCGTGCTTGTTTCGGGCGTGAGGCTCACGCTCCTCGGATGCGGCCTCGGTGTTCTTGGCTCATTAGCACTCTCTCGACTGGTCAACTCCTTCCTGTTTGGCGTCAGCGCAACTGACCCTCTCATCTACATACTGTGCGTCCTAATTATGATGACTATGGCGCTGCTGGCATCGACTCTTCCCGCGTCCCGCGCCGCTTCCGCTAATCCCATGGACGCTCTACGCTCGAGTTAGGAATTCATAATCGTAGAAGGAAGCGGCCCCCGATCCGTGCTTTATCCTCAGTATATTCGGCCTTAATGCGGTGCGAGTGCGGGTTTGTTTGGTCGAATAGCGCCAATTGACAACTCGATTTGGCATGCTTACGATTCGACCGCGTTTCATTTCTGAGACTGGCTGGTCCTCCATTTCGACTTTGCGAGTAATGTCGTAGGGATTGGAATCCACGGGAGGTGAACATCATGACTAGGAGAGCTTTGTATTCGTTGATTGCTACGAGTGTGGTCCTATTATCTTCGTTAAGCGGCCTGAACGCACAGCAGTCCCCCGGGGAAGCGATTGCGATCGGCAGCGAGGACATCGGTGGCGTGGTCACTAGCATAAAGGGGCCGGAAGGGGGTGTTTGGGTAATTGCGGAAACGGCCGGCTTGCCGACCAAATTCGTGAAGATCGTCGTTACTGACGATAGAGGGCGCTACCTATTGCCGCAGCTTCCCCAGGCGAACTACAAAGTGTGGGTGCGCGGCTACGGGCTTGTGGATTCTCTGCCGGTGCAGGCAGCGCCTGGAAAGGTTGTCAATTTGACTGCGGCGGTGGCGCCGAACCAGCGTGCAGCAGCGGAATACTACCCAGCCATTTATTGGTTTTCCTTGCTCCGTGTTCCGAACAAAAGCGAGTTTCCTGGCACTGGGCCCAAAGGCAACGGCATCCCGGAAAACATGAAAAGCCAGGGTCAGTGGCTGCATTTTTTGAAAACCGATAGCTGCTGGTCGTGTCATCAAATGGGCGACAAGGCCACGCGCGAGATTCCTAAGAGCCTGGGCCATTTCGACTCGTCTACCGCGACCTGGGCGCGACGCTTGCTGTCGGGACAAGCCGGCAACAACATGATCAACGGCCTCGGCCAGCTAGGCCCAGAGCGAGCGTTGCCGATGTTCGCGGACTGGACCGACCGCATCGCTGCCGGAGAGTTGCCGCCCACACCTCCGAGACCGCAAGGTGTCGAGCGAAACGTGGTCATCACCGAATGGGACTGGGCGGACCCCAAGGCGTATCTCCATGATGAGATCGCGACCGACAAGCGGAACCCAACTCTCAATACCAACGGCCTGATTTACGGAGCCACTGAACTCAGCACGGACTATCTGCCGGTTCTTGATCCGATGAACTCCGTGACGAGCCAAGTGCAGCTGCCTGTTCGCGATCCGAAGACTCCATCAAGCGCCGACGACAAGATTGGGGCGCCTTCCCCATATTGGGGAGACGAAGCTATCTGGCATAGCCAAGCCAATGTCCATAACCCAATGTTCGATGCGCAGGGGCGAGTCTGGATTACCTCAAGAATTCGCCCGAGCGAAAATCCGGCGTTCTGCAAAGAAGGCTCCAGCCATTCTTCGGCGGTCTTATTCCCCCTCAAGACAAGTGGCCGACAACTCGCTGTTTACGATCCAAAGACGAAGCAGGTCACGCTCATCAACACCTGTTTCGGCACGCATCACTTGGTGTTTGCCGAGGATGCAAAGAATACATTGTGGACGAGCAGCGGTGGCGGCGGGGGAGCGGTAGGTTGGCTGAATACAAAGATGTTCGACGAAACCCACGATGAAGAGAAGTCGCAGGGCTGGACTGCTCTAATCCTCGACACCAATGGAAACGGAAAACGCGATGAGTATGTGGAGCCTGATCAGCCCATCGATCCCACCAAGGACAAGCGCATCAACGCTGCTTTCTACGGAGTCACTGTAAGTCCGGTAGATGGGTCGATCTGGGGAACGGTCCTGGGATTCCCCGGCGCAGTCGTTCGGTTGAACCCTGGACCAAATCCCCCGGCTACCGCTCTTGCAGAAATCTACGAACTGCCGTGGAACAATCCAAATGCCCCTGTTCACGGGTTCTCGCCTCGCGGGCTCGACATCGATCGTAATGGTGTTGTGTGGACGGTGATTGCCAGCGGGCATTTGGCGAGCTTCGACCGGCGCAAGTGCAAAGGGCCGCTTAACGGACCGACAGCGACAGGGCAACATTGCCCTGAGGGTTGGACGCTCTACCAACTACCGGGACCACAGTTGCAGGGGGTTACCGATCCAGGAAGCGCCGAGGCCAGTTATTACGATTGGGTGGATCAGTTCGACACGTTGGGACTGGGAAAGAACGTGCCGATTGCCACCGGCAACGGAAATGACGCGCTACTTGCACTGTTGCCCGACAGCGGTAAGTTTGTTGTGCTTCGTGTCCCGTATCCCATGGGATTCTACGCGAAAGGGATGGACGGCCGGATCGACGATCCGAAGGCTGGTTGGAAGGGAAAGGGTCTTTGGGCTACCTACGGCACTCGAACTCCTTTCCACGCCGAAGGTGGTAAGGGAACGACGAGCAAGGTCTTGCATTTCCAGCTTCGACCGGACCCTCTCGCGCACTAGACACCTAGCGCACGAAAAACGCAACGAAAAGTCGGCTTGTAGGAAGTGATCTCAACACTTGGCATCGACTCTGGACGGCAAGTTGGAATTTGGTGGTGCAAGGAGTGTTCCGTCTGTCCTCTTCCCTCACGAACAGCCGAAGTAAAAACGAATATCCCAATTCCCGAGAGGCCAAGTTTAGCCTGGTCTCTCGTTTTTTTTTGCTCAGCCCAGTTCCACCCTCTGTGGTCCCAAGCCAACGTCCCCTCTTGACAACCAGTAGGAGAAGCGTATGCTCCACTTGGATGCCAGTAGGAAGAGGAACTTTTATGCCGGATAAGCCCACTGATCTCGTGCAAGGCACGTTGGACATGCTGGTTCTGAAGACGCTGGCGCTGGAACCAATGCATGGATACGGGATATCTGTCCGAATCGAGCAGATTAGCAAGGGGGTTTTCCGCCTCAATGCAGGCTCGTTATTTCTTGCGATTCAACGATTAGAGAGGGATGGGCTCATCGCCGGCGAATGGAAGCCGACCGAAAACAAGAGGCGAGCGAAATACTACGCGCTGACTTCGAAGGGGCGAAAGAGACTCAATAACGAAACGCGAGAATGGGGCAGGCAGGCAGCAGCAATTGCAAGGATTCTGGAGGCGTCATAAGAGGTGAGCTATGTCGTTGCTGCGAAATCTTGCCAGCGGGCTTCGATCACTGCTCCGAAAGGAACAGGTCGATCAGGAGTTGAAGGAAGAGCTCGGCGCTTATCTGGAGATGGCCGCCGAAGAGAAGATGAAGCAAGGGATGAGCCGACAAGAAGCGCTTCGTGTCGTCCGTCTAGAGCGGGGAAGCGCTGAGACGACGAAGGAAATCGTCCGGGCCGGCAGTTGGGAAACTCTCGTTGAGGCCTGTTGGCAGGACCTGCGCTTCGGCCAGCGCATGCTGCGCAAGACCCCTGGCTTTACTACCGTCGCTGTCCTCACTCTCGCGCTCGGGATTGGCGCAAATGCAGCAATATTCAGCTACATCGACGCTTGGTTTATCAAGCCGCTGCCCTACCCACAACCAGACCGGCTGGTGATCTTCGAGACGCAGGACAAGAAACACGGATGGACAAGCGGGGGAGTTACTTCCGCAGCGGACTTTTTCGATTTTCAGAAGCAAAGCACTTCGTTTGAGCAAACCGTAGCTTGGGGCGGTGCGAGTCTCAATCTAACTGGGAATGGCCTTCCCGAACTAGTCGACGGCGGCCGAGTGAGTTGGAATTTTTTTGATACGTTGGGCGCCAAGCCCATCTTGGGGCGAACCTTCACGGCGGAGGATGATCGCTCGGGCGCGCCGCACGTGGCTATTCTAAGCCAGGGACTATGGCAAGGCCGGTACGCCGGGGACCCACAAATCATCGGACGCAACATCGCCATCGGCGGCGAAGCGTACACAGTAGTCGGGGTTATGCCCGGAACTTTTCAATTGCCGCTTATGGGCATCGCCAATTTGTGGACGCCCCTTGCGTTGACCGATATGCAACGCGCGGACCGCGGAAACGTTTGGCTTCCTGCCTTTGGCCGACTGAATCCAGGCGTAACGCTCGAACAAGCTCGGGCGGAAACGGCAACGTTCTTTGCCCATCTCGAGAAGGAGTTTCCGAAAACTAATACCAACCTGACTTGGCTCGTCAGCTCCATGACGGACAGAATCCGTAGGGAAGAAGGCGGGCCCGAAGTAATGATCTGCTTCGTAGTTGTCGGCCTGGTTCTGCTCATCGCGTGTGCAAACGTGGCGAATCTGATGCTGGCTCGCGCGACAAGCCGCATGAGGGAGTTCGCTGTGCGTGGAGCCCTTGGCGCGACGCGCAGGCGTTTGGCGGGGCAGCTCCTGACAGAATCGTTGTTGCTGTTTTTGGTCGGCGGCGTGGCGAGCCTGCTCTTTGCCTCATGGGGCATGCGCTGGATTGAGTCACAGATTCCCGGTCATATCCGTGGATACATTGTGAATTATGGCCACATCGAGCTGGATTTCTCCATGCTGATGTTCACCCTCGGAATTACGTTGCTTTGTGGATTGGTCTTCGGCTTCGCGCCGGCATTCGAGAATTCGCGGCTTGATGTAAATCACACGCTCAAGGAAACATCCGGCCAGACGTCGGGCAGCAAACGCGGCGCGCGGCTCCGGCGGATCTTTGTAGCCGCGGAGATTGCTCTGGCGGTAGTGGTGCTCATCTCGGCGACGTTGCTCGTGAAGAGCTTCATCATTTCTGTGCGCTCCAGTCCTGGCTACAATCCGGCCAACGTCCTGGTGGCGCAGCTCGCGCTCCCGAAGACCAAGTACACAGAGGACTCGCAATTTCGAAATTTCAGCGATGAAGTACTGTCCCGTATTCGCGCCCTGCCTGGAGCTGCTTCTACGAGCGTGGCGAGTCATGTCCCATTTGGCGGCTTCGGCCAGGGCATCGAATTCCAGGTGGTCGGAAAGCCGCTTCAACCCGGTGAGAGACGCGGGGCACCCTTCACTGCAGTGTCAGCGGATTATTTTTCGACGATGCAGATTGGGTTGGTCAAAGGCCGCTTTTTCGATTCCTCCGACGCGTATGGAACTTCTCCTTCCATAATTATCAGTCAAACTATGGCCCGACAGGTTTTGCCGGGCGAAGACCCCATCGGGAAGAAGCTTAGATTGGGCGAGCAGCATTCCGTCGGCATGATCGTTGGGATAGTGAATGACATTAAGATGAACTACTTGCGCGAACGTCCCGGGTGGCACATCTATGTTCCTTTGGCGCAATTTCCCTCGAGGACTTTCGGATTCGTCGTACGCTCGTCCGGTGACCCCATGATAATGGCCACAGCTATCCGCGACGCGATTTGGGCTGTGGACCGCGACCAGCCTATCTCTTCGGTCGAGCCACTCGAGAACCTGATAGCTGTGGTTAACACCGGGGACCGCGTGGTAGCCGACCTGATGGTTTTCTTTAGCGTTCTAGCCATGTTTCTGGGGGCGATCGGGCTCTACGGCGTGATGGCTCATCTAGTTTCGCAACGCATCCACGAGATTGGAATCCGCATGGCGCTGGGAGCAAGTCCGGTACACGTGATGCGCATGGTCCTCAGCCAAGGCCTGAAGCTGGCATTGGGCGGAGTTGGCGCGGGGGTGCTTGCTGCGCTCGGAGCGACGCGGCTGCTCGCCACGCAGCTATACCAGGTTACGCCCACCGATCCGCTGACGTTCGTCGCGGTGCCGATTCTATTTGCGGCGATTGCTATGGCGGCTTGCTATCTGCCTGCACGTCGAGCCACGCACGTCGATCCTCTCGTGACCTTGCGATTCGAGTGACGCCCCATGTCGCTGCTAAGAAGCCTATTACGGGGATTGCGATCACTGCTCCGAAAGGAACAGGTCGATCAGGAGTTGAAAGAGGAGCTCGGCGCTTATCTGGAGATGGCCGCCGAAGAGAAGATGAAGCAGGGGATGAACCGCAAGGATGCGCTTCGCGCTGTGCGTCTAGAGCGAGGCAGCCTCGAAGTTTCGAAGGAAATCGTCCGCTCTGCTGGCTGGGAGTTTTTTGTGGAAACGTTGTGGCAAGACCTGCGTTTCGCCGTCCGTATGCTGCGCAAATCGCCGGGATTCACCACCGTCGCGATTCTCACCCTCGCCCTCGGAATCGGCGCCAACGCGGCCATTTTCAGCATGGTGAACGCCCTTGTGCTCCGACCGTTGCCCGTTCATGCCCCGAACGAAGTCGCATCACTGGCATCGCAACCTCACGGGTTGGGTTCGAGTAACGGGTTTTCCTATCCCGATTTTGAAGATATTCGCGACCAAGCCACTTCCGTGTTCCGCGACATGACCGGCATGCAGCCGTCCCATATGGACGGGTTCAGCATGAACAGCCAAAGCCAGCCGATTTGGATGAGCTATGTCACGACCAATTTCTTTCAGGTAATGGACCTGCAGCCTGCGCTCGGGACTTTCTTCGGGCCTTCGGATGGGGGGATCGATGGCTCCGAGCCGGTGCTAGTGCTGAGCTACTCGTTCTGGAAAAACCATATGGGAGGCGATCCGAATATCGTAGGCAGAAGCGCCTCGATAAACGGGCGTCCAGTGACGGTCATCGGCGTAGCCCCGGAAGGCTTCAGAGGAGTTTATTCGATTCTCGATACGCAAGGCTACTTGCCGGTGGGAATGGCGACGGCAACTTTGGATAGCCCCAAGGATTTCCTGACGAACAGGAGCGTGGAAAACATCGAGATTCTCGGCCGACTCAAACCGGGCATGAAGGTCGGCCAGGCCCAGCCCGTGCTTGCCGCAGTGGGTCGTCAACTCTCCGAGCAATATCCAGAAATCCATAAGTGGGACTGGCTTCAAGCCTTTCCCGGTGGTCCGCTTAACGCTAACCCGCAGGACACGGCTGTCATCGAGTCCATGGCTGCGTTTTTCCTTTTGCTTGTCGGGCTCGTGCTCGTGTTGGCCTGCATGAATGTTGCGAATTTGCTTTTGGTTCGGGCCGCAGCGCGCCAACCCGAGATGGCCGTTCGTGCGGCCTTTGGAGCCGGCCGTGGGCGGCTCGCGCGGCAGCTCCTCACTGAAAGCCTTCTCCTCGCAGCCCTAGGATGTGGGGGCGGTATTGTTGTCGGAGTTGCGGCCAGCCGCTCAGTCAACTCGATAAATTTCGCGTCGGCTACTCCTCTCGTCTTCGACGTAACCTTCGACCGGCGAGTGCTTGCCTACGCTGTAGGTGCGGCCCTCCTGACCGGAGTGTTAGTGGGGATGACTCCAGCGGTTCGCGCAGCACGCAGAGACCTGAACCCTCTGCTGCACGAAAGCTCCCGAACTTCGACGGGCGGCCGCCAACGCGCTCGCAGCGTTCTGGTTGTCGCCGAGTTGAGCGGCTCACTGATGTTATTGATCATCGCGGGATTGTTCGTGAGGAGCCTGCGATCTGTTGAACGTTCCGATCTGGGATTCGATCCGGATCACGTTTTGAATCTTACCATTTCGCCCACAGACGCCGGTTACGAGGAAGCCCAGGCAAGTCAATTTCTCAAACAGGTTCTTCAGCGGGCACGCGCGTTGCCGGCCGTTGAATCCGCCAGTCTCGCAGCCACCATTCCCATGGGTCACTACAACTACGGAGAGGAACTGAAGATCAAGGGTTATGAAACTCCGTCCGGCCAGCAGCGGCCGCTTGCCGGCTACAACGCAGTTTCGCGGGAATATTTCCGAACTATGCGGATATCGCTGATTCGCGGGCGCGATTTTTTCGATTCCGACGACCGGACTTCGCAGTACGTGGCAGTCGTGAACGAAGAAATGGCCAGGCGGTACTGGCCGAATCAGGATCCTATCGGCAGGCACTTCACGACCGGAAAGGACTCGACGCATCCGATTCAAGTGATTGGCGTGGTGAAGAACAGCCGGACTCAGCACCTGACTGGCTCATTCCGTCCGTATTTCTATCGCCCTCTTACGCAATCTTACCTGACTCCCGTGACTCTCCAACTTCGAACAGCCCTGCCTGCGGCGACGGCTGTTCATCAGGCGGTCGATCTGATTCATTCGCTCGCTCCAGCCATGCCTGTTTTCGACGTGCAAACGATGACTCAGGCTCTCGATACGCTCAATGGATTGCTGCTCTACCAAGTCGGCGCCGCACTGACCGCATCGCTGGGCACTCTGGGCCTTCTGCTCGGCCTGGTCGGAGTCTACGGAGTCGTTTCTTACGCTGCGGCCCAGCGCACGCACGAGATCGGTATCCGAATGGCTCTCGGCGCGGCCCGGTCGAGCGTCTTGAAGATGATTCTTAGGCAGGGCCTAATATTGACGGCAACAGGCGTCCTGGTGGGCGCTTTGCTGGCCGGCGCGATTGGGCGCCTTGCGAGAGATTTGCTGGCGGGTGTCTCGCCCATGGACCCGCTGACGTATGTTTGCGCATCGGGCCTGCTCGCTGCGGTGTCGCTGCTCGCCTGCTTTATTCCCGCGCGGCGTGCGATGCGCGTCGATCCGATGGTCGCCTTGCGTTACGAGTAGGAGGCTACGCTTGTCCTTCTTACGGAACATTACAAGCGGCCTCCGATCGTTGTTCCGAAGGAAACAGGTCGACCGGGAGTTGGACGAAGAGCTTCGCGCCTACCAGGAGATGGCAGCTGAGGAAAAGATGAGGGACGGGATGAGCCGCAGAGAAGCCCTTCGCGCAGTCCGTTTGGAGCGAGGAAGCCTCGAAGGCACCAAGGAAATCGTGCGCTCTGGCGGCTGGGAATACTTTGTAGAAACGTGTTGGCAGGATCTTCGCTTCACGACCCGCATGCTGTGCAAGAACCCCGGCTTTACTTCTGTCGCCGTGCTTACCCTTGCGCTCGGCATCGGCGCCAACACAGCTATCTTCAGTGTCGTAAGTGCAGTCCTGTTTCGCCCGCTCCCCTATAAGGATGCAAATCAATTAGTTCAGCTAATCGGACACGATCAGAAGAGGGGAGTTGATTTCGATTGGGTCTCTTTTGCGAACTTCCACGACTGGGCAGAGCAGAGCAAATCCTTCCAGTACATGGCTGCGTACAAGTTTCATGGGTTCAATCTTACGAACGTGGGCGAAGCCCAAGTACTATTTGGCATAAAAGTCTCAGCCAACCTCTTGCCCACGCTCGAAGCTGAACCGATTTTGGGGCGCAACTTCCGACCCGACGAAGATGCCCCAGGCCGCGATTATGAAGTGATCCTGAGCTATGACACTTGGAGACAATCCTTTGGGGCAGACCCACAGATCGTCGGTAAGACCCTCACCTTCAACGACGAGCCTTATACCGTGATTGGCGTGATGCCTGCGAGCTTCAGCTTCCCACCGACCGTACCCGTCACATCCTCGCTCCCTTCTAGAAAAACGCAGTTTCTGGCTCCGCTCGGCATGGACTTTAATTCCGGCCAGCGCGACTGGAACATGCTCGGTGTCATCGCGCGGCTTAAGCCAGACGCTACAATCGAGAAAGCTCATGCCGACATAAGTACAGTGGCCCGCAATCTAGAATTGCAGTACCCGGCGCAAGATGGAGGAGTAACCGTCCGGGTTGAGCCGCTCCTCGATCACGTGGTAGGAGACGTTCGTCCTGCGTTGTGGATTTTTCTTGTCGCTATTTTTCTGGTTCTATTGGTTGCATGCGCGAACGTGACGAGTCTCTTGCTCGCCCGCTCGACGATTCGTCAGAAAGAGATCGCGCTGCGCGCTTCCCTTGGCGCCAGTAGGTCAAGGTTGGTTCAACAATTGCTCACAGAGAGCTTGTTGTTGGCACTCGTAGGTGGAGCTTTAGGAGTAATGCTTGCTTACGCGGGAACCGTTTTGCTTCCTCGCTTTAGCCCTGACAACCTGCCGCGCCTCGATGACGTTGCAATCGACGGCCGAGTTCTGGCCTATACGCTCGTCATTTCAATTGGCGCGGGCATCATCTTCGGCGTCGCACCCTCTTTGGGATCTTCCAGAGTTGACGTGAACCGACCATTGAAGAGCCAAGGCACAAGGTCGACTGCAAGTGCGAAACACTCTCGTCTTCGCAGCGCACTCGTGGTGTTTGAACTCGCTGCCTCTCTCTCGCTTTTGATTGGGGCGGGCCTAATGCTTAAGAGCTTCGTTCGTCTGGAGCGGGTCGATCCCGGCTTTGGAGCGGACAAACTCCTAACGATCTGGACGGTGCTTTCTGACACGAAGTACCCAGGACCGCAACGAGCTAGGTTCTATCAGCAGGTGTGGGAACGCATTCGCAGCCTGCCCGGTGTAAAGTCTGTAGGTGCAATCGACGATCTTCCATTGACCGGCATTCACGCAGGTGGTTCTTTTAGCATCGAAGGTCACCCAACGGAATCCGACACCAGCGCTCCACAGGCCGATCGCTGCACCGTAAGTGCGAACTATTTCCGGACAATGGGCATCCCTTTGCTACAAGGCAGACAGTTCACGGAGCGTGACCGGGAAGGCGCTCCCGGGGTGCTTATCATCAACGAGACTGCTGCGCGGCGTTACTGGCCCGGCCAGAATCCTGTCGGCAGCCGCGTAACCTTCTCAGTTGGCGGCACACCACCCACGTGGCTTGAGATCGTGGGAGTAGTCAAGGACGTTTTGCAAAACGGCCTCGAGTTGCCGGCAAAACCCACGATTTACCTGCCGTTCCTCCAAATAGGGCAAACCTTCATGGTAACGGTGGTGCGAACGGATAATGACCCGGCAGCTCTCTCGTCCGCCGCCCGAGGAGCGATAGTAGCCGTTGATAAGGACCAGCCCGTGCTCATGACGCGTTCGATGGCCGAAATTTATTCAGACTCTATCGCTCAACGGCGGTTCAACACGGTTCTCATTGTTGCGTTCGGGGCGCTGACGTTATTGCTCGCGATGGTGGGCGTCTATGGCCTAATGGCTTTCACAGTGACGCAACGTACGCACGAAATAGGGGTGCGCGTCGCGCTGGGCGCAGAACAGTGGGACGTGCTGAAGTTTATCTTGGGACGTGGGCTCAGACTCACGCTTCTCGGTATTGCATTCGGCTTAGCGGCGTCTTTCTACCTGACTCGCTTCCTTTCTAAGCTGCTCTTCCATGTTCCGCAGACGGACCTTGTGACGTTCCTTGTCGTTTCACTGTGCTTGGGAGGGATCGCATTGCTCGCGTCCTATATTCCCGCGAGAAGAGCTATGCGTGTCGATCCGATGGTCGCTTTGCGTTACGAGTAGTCCGCGCTAATTGTCTGGTCCCAGTCTGCTCCTTGTCGCGATTCTCGCTGATTTTCGATAAAGGTCCCTTTTTCTGCCGCGCATTTTCTTGGGCACTGCTTCGGGCCAAATTCCTGCGCCCGGCGTCTTCGCGGCTTCTGCTTTCCCGGTTCCTCCCGAACACCACAGGTCCCTCCCATAAAGCATCCGCTCGCCTTGGGAGCAGCGGCCTCTCGCTTCTGGGTGCCCCAGGAAAATGGGGCAAGAAAAAGGAGAAAACTTCATGTCTTACCTATATGTTAAGTGGAATAGGTTTTCGAGCTGATTCGCTCGGCGACGCTTGAGTCATTAGAGCATGGTTCGAGTTTCGCTGGACACTCCCGGAACGGAGGCCTGCGACGCCATAGGCGGCGCGTTTAGGCCGCAGTGGAGGGAGTGGCCAAGGAGCGCGGTACTGGACGACCAGCGTTGTCCGAGCAGACGGAGCCTTGCAGATGCCGCTTTCTGGGCTGTGTCTGCGTTAATTCCGAGTTCCCGTCATCCACGCGGAATCGGCGGCAATCGCCGATCGAGCTTTCAACTTATCGTAACTTTTGCGACGCGGCCCGTGTGGAATCCGCCTAGGCGTCTCGAACTTGTGCCTGGTGAACCTAAGCCCTAGTCGCGCTTGACCCTGTACCACAGTGCAAGGTTTATACTTCCGACGTGAAGATTGGAGAACTATCGAGGGAGGCTGGCGTCAAGGTCGGAACCGTCCGGTTCTACGAACGCCGGAAACTACTGAAGCCCCCTGCGCGGACCACGTCCGGGTATCGTTTGTACGTCCCGCAGGACGTAAAAGTCGTGAAGGGAATCAAGCAACTACAGGAGCTTGGCTTCACGCTGAGAGAGATTAAAGCACTCATCGACCTCCACCGTACTGCCGCATGTGTGTCGAACAACCCTGCGGAACCACGCGGCGTTCAACGCATGATCGCCCTGACGAAGGAGAAGCTGCAGGTGATCGAGAAGAAGAGCCGACTTCTAAGGCAGATGCATAGAGATGTTGCTAAGATGCTGAAGAATCTTCAAACGTCGGCTGAGAAAGCATGTCCTGTCGCCCGTGAGTTGCCGGGCGCTCCGTCCTGCCGCAAATCCTGAAAATCAGCCAACCTTCTCCCTATTCCTGGAATGACGACCCGGTCTCGTCTAGCAGTTCTGTTATGCCAGACAATGCAATCGCAACTCCCGAAAGTCGACTGACCCCAAATTTCCTCTTGACTCTGCACCTAGGTGTAGACGGCAGACTTTGCTTGGCGGCCGCTTTTATACCGGAATCGGCCGAAACCTATCGGAGTGCCATGATCGATCAGCGGTACAAACGCCTCAGAATTTTCCTCATCGTCGCGGTGTTCGCCGCGGTGCTCGGCGTTATTGCATTTGCTACCGTGGACGTATCGGCTGAAGCGGAGCCATCGTGGCTCGAGAAACGCTTGGCCACCGCTCTCTTGGACATGAAACTCCGCGCGAATCGGGCGACGAAGGTCCCTCCACTCACGCCAACCGAGCAAGACCTAGAGAAGGGTAGCGATATTTACCGGGAGCAATGTGGGTTCTGTCATGGAGTGACTCGTGGACGGGTCGCGCCTCTTGGCAAGTCTTTCTCCCCGCGTCCACCGCAGTTTGTCATCGAGCCTGCGCACGGGCCGACCTGGATGGACGCCTATGTGATTCAGCATGGCGTTCGATGGAGCGGAATGCCCGCATTTCGGGGATTGTCGAGAACAGACGCTTGGCGAGTCGCTCTGTATGTCGAAGGACGAAGCCAACCAAAGGAGTGACGATGCAACGAGGCGTCCGCGACGAAGATGTTAGAGGAACAAAACTAGGAGGAAATATGAAGACTACAATGTTCATTCTGGCGCTGTGCCTGACGGCAACGGGAGCGTTTGCCCAAAAGCATAACGACTTTTCAGGTTCATGGCAGTTCAATCCAGAAAAGAGCAAGAACGTTGGCATGATGTCGCAAATGAAGATGAACCAGACCGTCGAACAGTCAGACTCGTCGCTCGACACGACTACCCACACCACGTACCAGGGCAGGGATGAGGACAGCAAAACACATTACGACCTTACCGGAAAGGCGGCAACGAACGAATCACCGATGGGCGGACCCAGTGAAACAATCAGCAAGTGGGACGGCGGCAGGCTGGTAACTACGTGGACGAGCGAAAGTGCCGTCGCCGGAGGACCGAAAGTCGTGCGCAAGGAAACAAGATCGTTGTCGGCTGACGGCAAGACCATGACTGTGGAATCGGTGCGCGGTTCGAATCCGGCCATCGTGATGGTGTTCGAAAAGAAATAGTCATGCGTCGTTCCGCAATCACCATTTTGGTGTTGTTGTCCGCTGGCGGCGTGGTGGCGAGCTTGTACGTCGTGCGAAGCAACGTGCGACAACCCGCGGTCGAAGCAGCACGCCTCATCCATGCTGAGCGGCGCATGGTGGGCAACACGGTAAACGCGACGGGAACAGTGAGACTGCGAGTCGGGTCGGAGGTGCGAGTCGGCTCGCAGCTTTCGGGCATTGTTAAAAAACTGAACGTAACCGTCGGGTCTCGCGTGCGCGCCGGCGAGGTAATCGCGGAGATTGATGATGCACCGATCCAAGCTCGACTCGCTCAAGCGGAAGCGCAAGTGGAACTGGACCGGACCAGTATGGAGCGTGCCAAGGTGAACTTCGAACGTGCGCGGCAGTTGATGTCCCAGGGGCTGATCCCGGCGCAACAAGAGCAAGACCTGCAGTTGGCCTTTGGGGAAGCAAAAGCGCGTTCCGACAAATCACTCCGTGATCGTGATGTTGTCAACGTCGATCGCGGCTATGTCGACATTCGGGCGCCGATCAGCGGCATCGTCTCTTCCGTTTCGACGCAAGAAGGCGAAACGGTCGCAGCCTCGTTCACGGCTCCGACCTTCGTCACCATCATCGGTAACCATGCCCTGCAACTTGTGGCGATGGTGGATGAAACCGATATTGCTAATGTAAGGTCCGGGAATCCGGTTACCTTCACGGTGGATTCGTACCCCTCTCGCGATTTTCCCGGCGTAGTACAGACCATCGCCCCCAAGGCAACCATTGTCTCCGGCGTGGTGAATTATGAGGTGACTATCAATATCCAGAAGGATGCCGACCTTCTTAAGCCCGACATGACGGCCAATGTCTCGGTTCAAACGGCACAGCGCGAGGCGCTGTTGGTTCCGGCGGCGGCTGTACACCGGGATGGCGAGCAGACTTTCGTATACGTCCCGGGCAAGCGTGGCCCTGACCGCAAACCGGTGCTGGTCGGAACCAAAGAGAAAGGCATGGTGGAAATCAAGCGAGGGATTTCCGCCGGTGATGAGGTTTTGCTGAGTCCTCCGAGCGGTCCGGAAGTAACCCGGCCTGGTGAATCCGAGTGAACCCATGATTGAAGCAGAAAACATTTCGAAAGCTTACTCGCGCGGCGAAACCGGAACCGTTGAGGCCTTGCAGGCCGTTTCGTTTCAAATTGGTCCGGGAGAGTTCGTGGCCGTGCGCGGAGCCTCGGGCTCCGGTAAGTCAACCCTTTTGAACATCGTTGGCTGCCTCGATCAGCCGAGCTCCGGCAGTTACAGGCTTGACGGCGAAGATGTCGCAAACTACGGGGACAAACGGCTTTCCCGCATTCGCAATGCAAAAATCGGATTCATCTTTCAGTCCTTCAACCTGCTGCCGCGAACGACCGCCCTCGAAAACGTAGAGATTCCCATGGTCTATCGTGACGGCCAGGTTGACCGCCGGCGTGCCCTGTCTGCGCTCGAACGTGTGGGACTGGCCGCGCGGGCGCATCATTTCGCCACCCAGCTTTCGGGCGGCGAACAACAGCGAGTCGCGATTGCCAGAGCCTTGATCAATAGTCCTGCCCTGATTCTGGCAGACGAACCGACCGGGAATCTCGATGCTAGTGCGGGACGTGAAATCATGCGGCTGCTGGAAGACTTGCACAGCGAAGGTCGGACGATTCTTCTGGTCACCCACGATGACGCGATCGCCGCCTCCGCTTCGCGCGAGATCCAGTTATGCGACGGAAAAATCATTTCTGATCGCGAGGTGCCGGCTAAACCCTCACAACCTCATGCGGAAGGTGCCAAATGAAAGGGCCGAAGCTTGTTTCGCAGGCGACGCGCAGTATGCGCCGTTATCGCCTGCGCACCCTCCTGATGACACTCGGGATTGTGGTTGGAATTGCCTCGCTGACCGTCCTTTCCTCAATTGGTGAGGCGACCAGGCGCGAAACGATGCAGCGATTCAAGAGCATGATTGGAACCTTCGATACGATCATCGTCAGGCCGGGCGGGGGCCGCTCTCGGGGAATGCCGACCCTGGTCAATGTTCCTCCCACATTGCGATTCGAAGATGCCGCTGCGATCGCAGGAGACCTGCCCGAAATCAGAGCCGTCGCGGAGATGCAAACTGCATTCGACGTGGATATCAAATACCGGGACCACGCTGCATCTCCCGCGGTGATTGGTACCAGCCCGAATTGGCTGCAGTTGCGCTCCGACGAGGTTCAGGACGGTGTCTTCTTTACGGAAGATCAGAACGCGGCTCTCGCACGAGTCGCAGTGATTGGGGCGGATGTACGCACAGCGTTGTTCCCCGATGAGGATCCGCTAGGGAAAACATTGCGAATCGCAGATGTTCCGTTTCAGGTGATCGGATTGCTGAAATCGCGCGGAGCCGGTCCCGCCGGCGGAAGCCTCGACAACCTCGTCCTGATTCCTGTCAATACCGCCTCGCGTCGGTTGTTCAATCGCGATTTCCTGACGATGGTCATCGCGCAGGTGAAGGATCCTGAACGCAACGGCGAAGCGACTGGGAAGGTCACGGAGCTTCTTCGCGAGCGCCATCACATCCGACCGCCAGCGCTGGACGATTTCACCATCACGAATCCGGCAGCAACCATGGCGCAGGTCACCCGCGCCAGCAGCACGCTCACGAAGATCCTGACTGGCGTTGCCGCGATGGCGCTCTTGATCGGTGGCGTTGTGATCATGAGCCTGATGTCGATTGCTGTTTCGGAACGCTGTAAGGAAATCGGTGTCCGGCGCTCCGTTGGGGCCACAAGGGGCGATATTGTTTCACAATTCATGCTCGAAGCGACTCTTGTCGCCTTGATGGGAGGAATCGCGGGTGCGGTCATGGGCTGGGGCGGAATGCAGTTCGCCACGCGAATGCAAAAACTGCCGCAGATCCTGGTTTGGCGCCCGTTCGCTGCGGCGATCCTGCTCTCCATGATTGTCGGAGTGGTGTTCGGAATTTACCCCGCGTGGAAGGCGTCGAGACTCGATCCAATACAGGCACTGCGGTCCTAAAATGACTGCTCGGCAACGTCAAATCATCGTTCGTGCGCTGCGTTTGATGTGTAGGTACCGGCTTCGTTCCGCCTTGCTCATGCTCAGCGCAGCACTAGGAGTCTGCGGCGTAGCGTGCTCTGTGAACTATGGAGCGAGTGGAACCAAGCAGATCCTTGACCAGATCCGCCGGATGGGAACGAACGCGCTGATTATTACGCCTGCCCAAAGTCGTGTTATTGCAGGTCGCGCGCGCACCGGCGTCGCCGTTACGACGTTAGTTGAGCGCGACTACCGTGCCGTGAAGAATGAGGTTCTCAGTCGGACGCGTTCTTCGGGGTTGGTGACGCAGAGTTTCTGGAATAAGGCGGGAGACTTTTCGAAAAACAGTGTCGTAGTGGGCTGTGAGCCTGAATACTTTGCCATTAAGGACTGGCCGGCGGTCTCGGGTGATCTGTTCGACTCGACCCAGGAGCGAACGGCGTCGCGTGTCGCCATATTGGGCTACACCGTTGCACGTGATTTGTTCGGCGCGTCATCGCCAATAGGACAGCGGATGATGATCAATCGGGTGCCCTTCACGGTGATTGGTGTGTTGAGCGAGCGGGGACAAGGGCTTGACGTCAGCAATGAAGATAGCCAAATCTACGTGCCACTCGCCACTGCGATGCGTCGACTCATGAACGTTGAACATTACACAGGGATCGTCCTGGAGATCGACTCTTTGGATTCCATGGACGCAGCGGCCGAACAGAGTCGCTCCTTGTTGCACCAGTTGCATCGCGCGCAGCCGAACCGACCGGATGATTTCCAAATTCAAAACCAAAAAAGTTTGCTCGATACGCAAATGGCAGCCGCGAGGCGGCTTGATTTGTTCTTGCGATGGATCGCTGCTACCACACTGGTAGTGTCTGGCCTAGGAATTGTCTCGATCACCTGGATTGCAATGAAAGAGCGAACACGTGAAATCGGAACGCGGCGAGCATTGGGTGCTACCTCTTCAGATATTTTTCTCGAGGTGACATGTGAGATGTTGACGCTGGCATTGGGCGGAGGATTACTTGGAATGGCATTCTCATGGCCAACGTCACGTTTGATTAGCGACTCAGTCCGATTGCCTTTTGTTTTCGACGGCAAGAGCGCAGTATTGGCCTTTGCCGCGGCGGCGGCTCTGAATCTAACCTTCTCGATCTTTCCTTCACGCAAGGCGGCCTCGATACGTCCGATTGAGGCGCTCAGATTCGAATAGACATGCCACTTTGGGTCAAAGATCGCACCGCGCGCGGAGATTGAGTCCTGGGCGAGTTGTCGGCAACATGGCAGCTACCGTCCGGTCCAGCGGCATGCGAGAGGGTTCGCTATACTCGCCAGCGTGAACCATCCTCCGATCCTTCTCGGGACTTCATCGTTCACAGCGACAGGCTGGTTGGGCTCGTTCTATCCAAAGGGAACGCGCGCCGCGGACTTCCTGACTTTCTACGCGGAGCACTTTCATACGGTCGAGGTGGACTCAACGTTCTATGCGTGCCCCTCTGCGCGCACAGTCAGCAACTGGGCCGCCCGAACGCCGGAGGGCTTCATATTCTCCGTTAAAATTCCGCAAGCCATCACGCATGACAAAACACTAGTGGACTGTGATGCTGATCTGAAGCAGTTCCTCGATACGATGGATCTGCTCGGTCCAAAGCTCGGTCCGATTGTCTTTCAGTTCCCACTTTTCAATCGAAGTGTGTTTCGCGATCGACATGACTTTCTAGACAGGCTTGTTCCATTCCTGAGAAAACTGCCAGGTGCGTACAAGTTTGCGATTGAGATTCGCAATAGGGACTGGCTTGATGCTGAATTTGCAGACCTTCTAAGAAATCGCAAGATGGCTCTGGTGCTTCAGGGTCGGTCGTGGATGCCAAACCCGGCAGAACTGAAATTCGATCCTATTACAACGGATTGGACTTATATCCGATGGCTGGGTGATCGCAAAGGTATCGAAGAACAGACGACAACCTGGGATAAGACCGTTGTTGATCGCACTACTGAACTCAGCAGTTGGGTCGATTATTGTTACCAGCTTACGAAGCGGGGAGTGACGATCTACGCCTACGCCAACAACCGCTTCGCCGGCCATGCCCCAGCGACAATCGAGCAGTTTCGCAATCTGTGGCAGGCGAAGGGATTCCCTGAAATCGACAAACCGAAGCCAACGAGGTTGCGGCAGCAATCTTCGCTGTTTGACTAGGAGTTGGCTCTGACGGGGAACTGCATCACTAGAAGCTCTTGATGCGGGCAAACGTGGACCGTGTGGGCCGGTTTCGCCTTCTTCCTTCACGAGCCCCTCTAACCCGCATGCTGTTTATTCGTCAAAGGCCGGTAGGATGGTGGGAACAAGTCTGGGGGGCAGGAACGTTTCCTTAATGGGCTTTCTCAAGGAGTGATTCAACGGAATCGGCGAGGGGGATAGATGCTGCGAGACCTGCGATTTGCGATTCGGATGCTGTTGAAACAACCCGGCTTTAGCCTGATTGCCGTGCTGACGCTGGCGCTGGGAATTGGGGCGACGTCGGCGGTGTTCAGCTTGATTCAGGGTGTGCTTTTGACGCCACCACCCTACAAAAAGCCGCACCAACTTGTGCTCGTGCCGACGGCGCGAACGGATGGGCAAAAGCAGGACGACCCGCGGGGGTGGTCGGCGCAACAGTGGATGGAGTGGCAGAAGGAGGCAACGTCGTTTTCGGCAATTGCAGCCTACGGCTGGACGTTTAATTTTTTGATTCGCAACGAGGGCAGCCAGTCTATGCAAGGCATGCAGGTAACGAAAGACTATTTGCCGGTGATGGGGCTGAGGCCGGCCTTGGGGCGTGGCTTTGAGGATTCGGATTTTGGGCAAGGGCCAGTGAAGGCGATCTTGCTCGGGTATGAGTTCTGGCAGCGGACGTTCAACGGCGATCCAAAAATCATAGGTAAAACCGTTCGCATCAGCAGATGGGACGTGCCGCCGACAATTATCGGTGTGATGCCGCCGGGAGTGCGGTTTCTGCCTTCGCCGGGCGCAGCGAAGGAGCCGAATTATAACGTCAACGCGACAGTGGATTTTTGGGTGCCAACGGAGCCGAATCCGAAGTATATGAAGGATTCGTATTGGAACGTCGTGGCGCGGCTGCGTGATCGCGCGACTCAGCAGCAAGGGCAAGGCGAGTTGGCGGTGCTGGCGGCGAGAGAGGCGCAATCGGAGAAACAATTCGAAGGTTTCATGCCTCGGCTGGAATCGCTGAAAGATGAAATGAATCGAGACGCCAGAGGGATTTTGTTGCCGCTGCTCGGCGCGGCTGCGCTCGTGCTGTTGATCGGTTGCGGTAATGCCGCGGCTTTACTGTTAGTGCGTGGACTGCAGCGGCAGCAGGAATATGCGGTGCGGAGCGCGATGGGCATGGGGCGAGTTGCTCTTTTGCGTCAGGTTTCGGCTGAGAGTTTGTTCCTGGCGCTGCTGGGTGGGACTCTTGGAGTGGGGCTCGCGTTTGGTGTGGTGAAGCTGTTCAAGCTGATTGCGGGACATGCTGTTCCGCGGCTCGATAGCGTGACGGGCGGGTGGGCAGTGCTGGCCTGGGGATTCGGTGCGGCCGTGGTTGCGTCGATGCTTGCGGGAGTTTTTCCGGCGTTGCGGGCGTTTCGGCTGGATCCGATGGAGGTGTTGAAGAATGCTGGGCCCAAGGGAACGGCAGGACTCGGGGAACGGCGGCTTCTGCGCGGAGTCACGATGGCGCAAACGGCGCTGACGCTGGCGCTGCTGGTAGGAGCCGGGTTGCTGATTCGGACGATGATCAACATTGCGAAAGTGCCGTCGGGCTACAACACGGGTCGCATCTTAACGATGAGTGTTACCGAAGTGCGTAGCTATTCAGAGTGGACTAGTTTTCACCGGCACGCTTTGGAACGGGTTTCGGCTGTTCCCGGCGTTCAATACGCAGCGTTCGCTTGGGGAGTGCCGCTTACTGGCAATAATTGGCCGGCGACAATGGAAATCGAAGGGCAGCCGCCAGCAACCAAGGAAAGCGGGAAGACAGCGTTGCCGCTCCGGGCCGTCACGGAGGACTATTTCAAGTTGATGGGTGTGGCAATGCTCGGGGGGCGAGAGTTCCGTTCGAGCGATGAGTACAAGGGTCCAAACGTAGCGATCGTGAACCAGGCATTTGCAGATCGCTACTTTCCGCATGCCGATGCAGTCGGACGGAAGATTTGGCTGAACGGGCGTGACAAGGCAGCTACGGAAATCGTCGGCGAGGTTTCGAATGGCCGCACGGACGATTTGACGCAGGAGGCGTCGCCCGAGATTTATCTGTCGTTGTGGCAGGCGACGGCGTTTTCGAAACATCTGGTGATCCGCACGGCGGCGGACCCACGCGCGGTTCTGATTGCGGTGGAACGCGAGTTGCGCGCCGTTGATCCAACCGCCGCCATCGAAAACCCGAAGACTTTGCAACAGATTCGCGATGATTCGCTGGCGTCAAGAACCTTTGCGATGCAGTTGCTCGTTGGGTTTTCGGTTGTGGGCAGCGTGCTGACGCTGGTCGGAATTTACGGCGTGCTTTCGCTTTCGGTGGCCTCGAGGCGGCGCGAGCTCGCAATTCGCAGCGCGGTTGGTGCTGAACAAAAGGACATTCGGAACCTGATCTTCGGCGAGGGATTTCGATTGATTGCGAGCGGCGTACTCGCGGGAATTGCGCTGGCGATTGTTTTGTCGCGAGTCCTGAGAACTTTTCTGTTTGACGTGCAGCCTAGTGATCCCACGACGCTGATCGTTGTGGGAATGTTGTTCGTGGGAGTAGCGCTATTGGCATGCTGGGTGCCGGTGCGCCGTGCCGCGAAGGTCGATCCGCTAGAGGCGTTACGTTACGAATGAATGGCGCCGCCGCGTATAGCGGGGACGGAAAAGAATACCGGTCAGGGCCGCAGAAGAGTGTGTACTTACAGACCCCGGTTTGGTCAGTCCAGGCGCACCGCATCGTGCGCGGTGCGGAGTGGGGCACGTTGTACGAGGCGCGCTGCAAATTATCCCTGATGCACCTCCCAGGCCGACTTCCGCGAATTTTTATCAGTCTGGGTATTACTTACAAGGTACTGAGGACGCGCCCCTCCCAACCGCGGGTGACGGCACGGGCGAGATATGTCCAGCGACTGAACATTTTGGAGTGGATTTGACTTTACTTTCATAGATTCTAATAAAATACTGTGCGCGAAGCAGGAAGCCTGGTCGTGATCTATGGCAATGGTCGACGTGGAACGTGTGGCGAACGCTTTAAATCTCACGCGGCAGCGCGTTGCCCAATTGGTGAAAGAGGGACTGCCTAGGGAGAAGCGAGGGGAATACGACCCTATCAAATGCATGCTCTAGTACATCCGTTACCTGCAGGCACAGGTTTCGCGGCTGTCGCCGAATGTTGACGCCCTGGGCGGGGAATTGGACAGCGAGCGGAAGGAGCGTATCGGCCTTTTGCGCGCCGACCGCGAATTGAAGGAGCTAGAGCTCGCCCGCCAGCGCGGCTCGAACGCAAAAACCCTAATAGGGAAAAAGAAAAACCAACTTGACTCACACCGGCCTTCTCCTGGAAGGACTTAGTGCAGTCGCTCTCGGCTAGGCGAATGGTTCCTAAAACCTACTTAAGCTGACGTACAGCTTCCGCCATCAGAAGCCTAGCGAAATGATCCTCTTTCTGCTGTTCCAACCCCTTGTCCTCTTCCATGGTTGGCTTCAGTGCGGGTTTAGCCCTTGGTTTGCGAAGATCCCTTTCGAAACGTGCTGCGATATCAGATTTTAGCTGTTCAAGATAGCCCGATTTCATGGTCTCCCCCTAAGTAAAATCGGCGTCTTAATCTTTGCATGTAGACATTTGCAGCATCGATCTTCCAAACGGACAGATGTGTCCGATCCGGTACCGGGCTTTAGTTCAGGTCTTCGGTATGAAAAGCACTGTGTCCAAATTGTGCCCACGATTTTTGAATGTATGAATTCTGTGGCTTCTACGACTTCGAAAAATCAACAACTTACGTGTTCGCAACGTTCCGTGGTCAGACCTGGCGAGCCTCCCTTTTCTACTTGCCCGCGTCTTATGCGGCTTTTTGATGCTGTTTGGACCATGAAATCTGCTACTGCGCCCATTTTTGTCCTTAAAAAATTTATACGTCAGTGTCCGGTAACCGCCGCGTTAAGCAGGCACTAGTTCTATGGGCGCCCAAACGAACGAGTCTCCTGTACTATCGCGCACCGTCCTAATTCCGTTCCTAAGAACAGGTTACAGCGTCGTACAATTCCGCAATCCTGTGACAAATCCGGGGGGACATTGCGGGCTTCCAGCCCCACGTAATGCTCCATTGCACAAGGAGTGGATACGATGCGTTTCCATTCACTTCGCACTGCGGTCTTGTTCGGTTTGGTCGCGCTTGCGCTGATGGCAAACGGGAGAAACCCTATTGCCACGGCGCAACTGGCGCCTCCAGCATCCCCGAGCGTCGCTCTGAACGCCTCGCCGGTTTCCGCCCAGGCGGGCCAACAGGTCACGCTCACGTGGTCGTCGACGAACGCCGCATCCGTCACGTTGGAGCCCTCGGTGGGCCCCGTCGCCGCGCAGGGTTCTACGACAGTAAGGCCTTCTCAATCGACCACTTACACCGTAACCGCTAAAGGCCCAGGCGGCTCGGCCCATGCCAGCGCCCAAGTCACTATCACATCCGCACCCCCTCAGGCTGCGGTCCAGAAGCCTTCCCAGGAAGACATCTCGTCCGACCAACAGCAAATGAGGGGCCTCGACGAACAGATCCAGGAGATCAAGTCAGACTCCCTCCGCATGTCGGCAGAGCTGAGCCAGCTGGAGGAGAAACTGCTGTACCCGTCAGGAACACAGGTCGCGATCTTCGTCGAGATCGCCAAGGGCGACACGATGCGCCTCGATGCCGTGCGGCTTCAGATCGACGGCCAACTCGTGGCGCACTACATCTACAGCGCCAAAGAGCTCCAGGCCTTGCGCAAGGGCGGCGTGCAACGAATCTACGTCGGCAACGTGGCGACCGGGGATCACAAGCTGGACGTGCTTGTCGACGGCAAGCTTGAGGGCGGCGCGGACTTCAGCCGCACGGGACAGTTTACTTTTCGGAAGGAAGTGAAGCCAAGGCTGGTCGGACTGACTCTGGCGGGACCGCGCTCCGGCAACACTCCGATCACGCTTGGGGATTGGTAATCCATGCGAGCGACTCGCCAACTCATCGGACTCGTTCTGGTCTTGGGACTTGTTGCCCGTCCGGCCACGTGCGGCGACTTGAAGGACCTCTATTTCGGCGAGGCGCTCTACCACGCATACCAAGGTCAGTATTTCGATGCACTCCAACGGCTCGACACCGAACTCGCCCAGTACCACGTTCTAGACGAACCCAAACTCGATACGCTTCACTATCACATCAACGATGCCGAATTCTCGGTCGGTGACTTTGAGCTCGACTATCGCATGCACCAGCGCGCGGGGCGCGCCATCAAGGCAGTGCTCGAAGGCGCCGTCGATGAGGCGGTACGAAACGAGGCCGCGTTCAGGCTCGCCCGCATCCACTTCCAGAAGGGTCAGCTCGATGATGCGTTGCAGGCGCTAGCACGGATCAAAGGCACGGTGCCTGAGGAGATCAAGGGTGATCTCGAGTTCCTGCGGGCGAACGTCTATATGGCGACAGGCCAGCCGGGCGAGGCTGTTAAGGTGCTCTCGCAGCTAAGAAGCAATGAGCGCCTGGCCGGGTTTGTTGCCTACAACCTTAGCATCGCGCTGTTGCAGGACGGTCGAACTCAGGAAGCGATCGAGCAACTGGACAAGGCCGGGCAGCTTCCGGCCGATGATCCAGCCACTCTCGCGATCCGCGACAAGTCGAACCTGGTGCTGGGCACCATGTTGTTCGAATCTGGTAATTTTGAGCGGGCCAGGCAGTCACTGGACCGCGTCCATCTTGAGGGACCGTTCTCGAACCAGGCTCTGCTGCGGGCAGGCTGGGCTGAGGCCTCGGCCCAGCAGTATGACCGCGCGCTAGTGCCGTGGAACATCCTGGGGGCTCGTGAGCCGACGGATGCCGCAGTTCAGGAAGTCATTCTTGCTGTACCGCATGCCTACGCCAGCTTGAAGCTTCACGGTCGCGCCGCGCTTCTGTACGGTCGCGCGCTCGAGCTGTTCAGCAACCAGATCGAGAGAGTCGACGCTTCGATCCGCAGCATCAGGGAGGGGCAGTTTCTCAATGCGCTGATCCGCGAGGAGAGCCGGGAGGACGAAACCTGGGTCATCCGCCTGCGCAATTTGCCCGATGCGCCGGAAACTTACTACCTGATGGAATTGATGGCGTCTCACGACTTCCAAACCGCATTGCACAACTACCTCGACCTCGAGGACCTGCGGTCGAGGTTTATTACCTGGAAGACCAGTCTCGATGCCTTCGACGACATCATCCGGTTGCGCGGACAGAACTACGAGCCGCTGCTGCCGGAAGTAGACGCGCAGTTCCGAGAGCTGGATTCGCGGATGCGCCTGCGACTGGAGCAGCGCAAGCACCTCTCCGAACGCCTGCAGGCCATCCTGACCGCGCCGCGGCCGGGTTATATGGCGACTGCAGAGGAGCAAATCGCTGGCGAACGCATCGCACTCATCGAGAAGCGGCTCGGCAACTCTAACGCCCCCGAATCGCTCGCACTTCGGCAACGCGCGGTACGCCTGCGCGGCGCGCTCACTTGGCGGTTGGAAACCGAGTACAACGACCGGTTGACCGCGGCATATGTTCACCTGAACGAACTGAAAGCACCTCTCGACGCTCTCACTCGGCAGTATGACGCCTTCGTTGGGACGAGACAGGCAGCGTCGCACAGTTACGTCGGATACGACGTCCAGATTGCACGGCTCCGCGAGCGCGTCGGTGACGCATTGCAGCGTGTCGACATGTTGATAGCACGGCAGGGACACATGATCGAGACCGTCGCCATCATCCAGCTCGAGGCCCGCCGGGAACGCTTAGCCGTCCAGCAGACCGAGGCGCGTTTCGGCGTCGCTGATAGCTACGATCGAGCCGCGCGCGTCCCGTCCGACGCGGGGGGACAGTGATGCGTCGTTTCGCCATTCCGATCCTGACCGCGCCGGTTTTCATGGTCGGCTGCGCCGCGCGTCCCATCAAGCCAGTGGGGACGGTCGGGACGCTGGCAACGCTGCGGAACGTGCGTCCGGACGTGCAGGACGTGAAGGTCGAACAGGGCCTCGATCAGGCCATGCAGCACTATCGGCGCTTCCTCGAGGAGGCACCGGAGACCGCGATGACTCCGGAGGCGATGCGGCGTCTCGCGGACCTGCAACTCGAAAAGCAATTCGGGATACGCGCGGGTAATGCCAAGCCGCTCGAAATGGCCGCTCCGAAGCCCTCCCCGATACTCGCGGGCTCGCGGGCCGGCAGTCCTAATCCGGCCGCGGCAGCTGCTAGCGCGAGTTTGCGGGAATCCGACCAGGATTTCGAGCGACGCACGACCGCGGAGGCCGGAATCCTGGCGGCCAGCAACGCCGGCGCTTCGACGACTGACGCGGTACGCGCCGGCGCAGATCCCGAAGGTCCACTCGAGGCGATCTCTCTCTACAATCGGCTGCTCACCGAGTACCCCAGTTACAAGAACAGCGACCAAGTCCTCTATCAGATGGCGCGGGCGTACGACGAGCTCGGCCGCACTGACGAGGCCATCGAGACGATGGAGCGCCTAATCCACACGAATCCGCATTCCTCGCACCTCGACGAAGCGCACTTCAGGCGGGGCGAGTACTTCTTCACGCGCAGACGCTTCCGCGACGCCGAGAGCGCCTATTCGGGCATCGTCAAACTGGGCCCCGCCTCCGAGTTCTACGAGCTCGCTCTCTACAAGCTCGGATGGACGTTCTACAAGCAGGAATTCTACGAGGAGGCTGTGCAAAAGTATATTGGCCTGCTCGACTACAAAGTAACGATCGGTTACGACTTCGATCAGAAACATGATGAGGACAACGATCGGCGTGTTGCGGATACGTTCCGGGTGATCAGCCTGAGCTTCAGCAACCTCGGCGGGCCGGAGACCGTGCCGGAATACTTCTCCAAGTTCGGGAATCGCTCCTATGAGGACCGCATTTACTCCAGTCTTGGTGAGCACTATCTCGGCAAGCTCCGCTACGACGACGCGGCGAAGACCTACAAGGGTTTCGTAGCGCTTTATCCGTTCCACCGCGCCGCGCCACGGTTCAGCATGCGCGTCGTGGATACCTTCACCCAGGGCGGGTTCCCCAAGCTGGTTCTGGAGTCGAAGCGTGAGTTCGCCTCCAAGTATGGCCTCAAGGCCGAATACTGGCGACATTTCAAACCGGAAGAGTCGCCGGAAGTACTGGCCTACCTCAAGACGAACCTGAAAGACCTCGCGACGCATTATCACGCCCAGTATCAGAACGCAAACGAAGCGGGCGAGAAGCTCACGAATTATCGCGAGGCAAGCCAATGGTACGGCGCCTACCTCGAGTCCTTTCCCAAGGAGGCTGATTCGGCGTCCGTCAACTATCAGCTTGCGGACCTGCTTTTGGAGAACAAGGATTTCGTCGAGGCGGCCAAACAGTATGAGCGCACGGCTTATGGATACGCGCCGCACTCGCAGTCGGCAACTGCAGGATACGCCGCGATCTATGCATACCGCGAGCAGCTGAAGGTTGCCGACAAGAAGCAGCAGGACGCTGTCAAGCGCGATACCGTCGCAAGCTCGC
>Ga0210406_10001537_pt1 | contig 27908 bp, 26 predicted proteins | sample IncBWC30MmetaG_FD_155454 | JGI IMG/M metagenome (GOLD analysis project Ga0210406, IMG submission 155454) | Forest soil microbial communities from Barre Woods Harvard Forest LTER site, Petersham, Massachusetts, United States - Inc-BW-C-30-M | ecosystem: Environmental > Terrestrial > Soil >... | reverse complement strand
GAGCACGCAGCGCAACTCATCATGGCCAGGAGAGACTGCTCTCCACCTGTGGGCCGAATACATTTGCGCAGACCTGTCGATACATCCTTCGCTTTTCCCTTGCAGTCGCGCGGCGGACCATACATTTTCGTGCGGGCTGCCTGAAGAGGCGATAATACCGAGGTATGCGAAGACTGACTTTGGGCTTTGTCTGTTTGCTAGCTTGCACTGCATCCTTGTCGCAGCAACCACGTTCACTCATTGATGGCGCTCCCATCCAGTTGGTTGGCATTGTTGGGCTTGAACCGAGAGGGAACAATGCCTACATCGTTATCAAGCCCAGTCAGCCCTACACAGCAGTGTTTGACAACACGGATCGCCGTAGGGTGCAGGAGATTGGTCTCATGTTGGATGGACAATGGGATTCGCTGAAGGCTCTCGTCGGTCAAAGGGTGTCGGTTTCAGGGGTGATTCAGCTTGAACCGACCTCCCCCTACTATTTGAACGGCACCCTGATCGTAGCCCGATCGATTCGTCTTCCGAACGGCTCTGTCTTGACTCCGAAACCCCATAAGCCGGTCGAGCTACCCGCCAGTCTTACCCAGTTCCATTCGCTCGTTGCATTTGCACCACGCGCCTCCGAGAGATGGACATACAAAACTTGGGACGGCGACGGCCATTTACTTCCCGGCTCACTGGGCTACATCAGTTGCAGCCTGAACGGCCCCGGCGACGTAATGAATTGCTACTGCCCTGCCGGATTCGTCTTCACCGCAACGGGAACGGTCAGCGACGGGCATTTTACAAAGACTGAGGCTCCCCAGGATGGATTCGATTTCGCTCAGTTCGAAATTGCAGACCCCGTTCGCCGCTCGGTCAGCGAAGCCGTTGAATGCACCAGACAGGCCCATCGTTGATCGAACATCCTGGAAAGTCGGCTTTCGAGCAAGTTCACCTGGCCAGAAGGTTCGGTGCGTCGAACTTTGTGAAAACCCCGTCTTTCGGGCCGTCTACCGGAAGCCAAGACGTTTATAGAACACAGGCTCGGTGACGTGTTCAGACATAGAAATTTCAATCTGGAGGTTCGAGCCCTGTGGATCGATGGATGAGGCAAACTCGTCCCCGCCCAAGGGCTCCCCGGATGCCTTAAGGAACTCCTTCGAAAACCGGACCATTCCATCAGAGTCTTGATTCCATGTTCCGGTCGCACGATTCGCAATGCCGTCATGCGTTATGGTCTGGGTAAAAGAATGATCTGCGCTGAGGATGAGTATCGCGATCACCCCCGGTTCATCGCCTTTATATGTTCCGACAACCGAATCACCGGAGCTGGTCTTGCCGTACCAAAGAACGTGGTACTGCCGTAATCTCAGCGAGGTGAATAAGCCCAACGTCTTATGAATCTCGCTGAAGGTCGTCCCGTCCGGCTCAGGCTCATCACCTGTGACCACGAGGAACTCCTTTGAGAAGGAAACGCCTCCTTCTCCTTCATGTCGCCATGTTCCTTCAGAGTGCTGTTCGTTGTTTCCAAGCCGTCGTGTCTGTCGAAAGGTGTGATCCGGATGCAGTACAAGCGTTGAGCTTTCTCCGTTACGTTCGAACGTGTATGTGCCTGCGGCGACGCTGTCTCCATAATCCATGGCCGCGACGCCCCAGATGCCCAAACAGGCAACGGATATGAAGATTCCGCCGATCACCGACAGCGACCTTTTCATTCCGTTCGAACTCCCACGCATAGGATAGCCTAGAGAATCCGAACATCCCGGAAAGTCGGGTTTTGACCAAGTTCACCAGGCCAGCGGGTTCGGCGCGTTGAACTTAGTCAAAATCCCGTTTTGCAGGCGCAGTAACAAAAGCCAGTTTTCTTGCATGTACAGGGCGGAATTTTCCCTGCTCACCTGTTGTATGGATATTCCTGAATCCAGTGAAAGCCCCTCGTTGTTAGCGCAGCCGGGGTCGCAGGAGTTCGAGCGGCGAATGCGCGATAGGTTGCGGCTTCGGAGTAGATCACTCGCGTAAAAAAGATTCCGAGAACAACGACCTTAAGACTGAGGGCAATACGCCGGGTTCTTTGATCCCCGAGCCAAGGTTCACGAAGGTTTGATGGAGAAACAGGAAGGTTAAAGACAAAGATTCGCAACAATCTACGAGCTTCTGGAAGTAATAGAAAAGCTGAAAGAACGAGAAGGTTTAGGGATAAGAGCTTCACCGGAACGTCATAACCAAAGTTCAACGCGACGATATTCATAAGGACAGCAAATGACAACAGGGAGCCGAGCAATGCTGTCCGGCGAAACATGAGGAGTATAGCCGGTATAAGCTCTGAGCATCCAGCGAAGACCGTGTAGGCAGTTGAGAACCCCATGAAATTCCACAGCAATGCCATGGGCGAAGACTGCCCATAGGTTTCGGCCAACTGACGGTCAGACAAATGAACGAACTGAGTGGGAATGACCTTAGCGAGAGCATAGGAGGCAAGCGTGAACGCGAGAGCGAACCGAGCAAATACTCTCAGCCAACCGTTGAGCCAAACATAGCTCGGTCGCCTCCGATCCAACCCGGACCATACAGCGGCTGCGGATAGCGCGATCGCGAGCATTGCAGCTTGGCGAATGTAAGCAAGTGCCGTGTCGCCACTGCCTGTAAAACGGGAAAGCGACTCGATAGAATCAAGGCTTACGCGAGAGACGGTTGCAGCGATCAGATTCCAGATGTCCGAATACCAGCGGATCGGCTGGTATGAGCCCGGTATAACCCCCAGGACAGAGGGCATGTAGTAGATCAGAATGTAGCAGAAGGCAATACGGAACAGGATGCGTTCCGAGACACGCCATGACACAACCTTATCTTTTGCCACTCTTGCGTGTGATCCCGTCATAGCTCGCTTTCTTTGCTGTGCGTAGGTGATCCATCCTCGTACTCTGACAATGGTAGACGTAGAGAGTCCCACCGGCCGTAAAGTCGCATTTTCGGCAACTTCACATCTGTAATTGCCGATAACCCCGGTTTCCCTGGCACTTCGGCTCGCGCCTAGATTGGGACTCGGCCCTTGGCTTTCCGTGGGTTAGTAAACGCAAGCGCGTTTTCGAGGAGTAATCCTGACAATCGCGCATAATCGCCTGTCAATGAGCGGTTTGGCCTGTTGTCGCCAAATGAGAATCAGCTCAGACGGTTATCGAAAGTACGACTTTTCGGGCGCGACAGGCGATAAAGCCCAACGCTTGATGCGAAATCTTTTTCGTACTACAACTTTGCGTACTCCGCTTTGGCTTGTTGCAGGACCGGAATATTGGGGTCGGCGTCCTTCCATAGCGTGAGGAAATCCTCATAGGCCGCCTTGGCCTTGACGGTGTCGCCCTCCATTACGTAGGCGCGGCCGAGTCCAAGATGAGCAAGAGCACTGATGGGGCGGTTCAGGACGAGACCGCGATGGTCGAGGAACTTCTGGAACTCGGCGACGGCTTTGCCACCCTGACGCGAAGCCAGATAGGCTTCGGCGCGGACAAGGACTGGAAACATCATGTTCCCAACGAAATCATTGCCTTTCGAGAACCCAAGCTCATACGGTACGGCGGCCTCGAGATCTTTAATCGCATCAGAAGCATTTCCTTTGTTGAGCGCCAGCTTTCCGCGGATGCTCGGCAGGTAATTGAACTGCACGAGTGTGTCTTCTGGAAACCTCTTGTTCAGATCGTCGGCCAACGCTTTTGCCTGCGCGTCATCCCCGGAATACGCCAACGCGAGCGCGGCATAATCCAGCACATCGCGGCTGGTGGAGAGTTTCAATGCTAAAGTGGCTTGTCGACGGGCTTCCTGAGGATTGCCAAACGAGACTTCTCTCAGTCCGGAGAGACCTGAGTAGATTGCGGTCGCATCCTTCTCTCCTGCCAGTTGTGCACTATCCATCGCGCGGCGGCTGAACTCCCGGGCATCTTTAATGTGCCCATAGTAGGCGGCGGTATCGCCTTCCAGAAACAACATGGTGTGACCCCACCTCGGCTGGGCCTCCATCTTTGCAACTTGTTGGGTCATCCCCGCAGGATCGTTCTGCGCGAAGGCAACGTTATACATACCGAGAGAGATATAAGGACTCTGTAATTTGCGTTCAACAGCCCGCGCGTAGGTGGCCTTCGCTTCATCGAAGCGATTGAGAGCGGTGTACGCGAGAATACGGAAAGCGTATGGTTGAGGATAGTCAGGGCTTAGACGAATTCCCTCGGTGGATTCCTCAACTGCTCTCTCATATTGTCCAGCGATGGGCAACACTGCTCCTGCCAGGTAGACGTGGGGGAGGTACGAGCGCGGGTAAGCCTGAATCCAAAGATCGCAGGCTTCGATGGCCTTTGGGATGTTGCCGGTAACGCCTTTTTCGTAGGCGGCGGTAACCCAATACCTCTCTGCCGCACTGGTCCGGTCGCGCAGTTCATATGCCTTTGTTCGGTACTCAACCGAGAGGCTGGGTTCAAGAGCACCGGTTGCGATGATGCCCAGCCATGCGTAAGCCGCCGCAAAGTTCGGGTCGAGTTCGATGGCCCGCTTAAAGAACGGAATCGCCGCAACCGACCCCTTTGTGCCGGTCGTTTGAATGCCGGAGCTGTAAGCCTTCAGCGCCTCAAGCGAAGGTGTCGTCGCCTGCTCCAAAGGAGTATCAAACTTCTGGATCGAACTCAGAGACTCGCCCAGCTTATTCCGCATCTCGACCGACACGTGTCCAAGTGCATCGAGCACATGGTTCTCGTCGCTCGCCTGTGCCTCCGTGCTCGCCAGCGTTTTTCCGCTTTCGCAGTTGACCGCCTTGAGCGTCAGAAGGTACTGAGTGCCAATCTTGCCAATCGAACCGTCGAGCACCGCGGCGCTCCCCGTCCGTTGGCAGACCTCCCGCGCAATTGCCGGTACCAGCTTTGCATCGACAGGCTGGCCCATCAGACCGAGGGTCTGCTGGATCTTCTCGTCAGGGATAATGCTGAGGAAGGGGGACTGTTCCAGTTGCACCGAGAGCCCCTGGCGCAGCGTACCGTCAAAGACCGGGTCGCCGGTGACGTTGGCGAAGTCCGCAAGGACGATAGTGTCTTTCTCCGTCAGCGCATGTACCTTGCGCGAGAAAACCATCCGGTCGTCGACGGCCAGTCCGATTCCGATCATCAGTATCGCGGCACCACCGACCATCCACCATCGAGAGGCTTTCACCCCCGTCTTCAAAGGCTCCAAGTCCTCGAGTAGTGCATCGTCGCCCGGTTCCGCGGCTTCCAGTTCCGCAGCTTCAGGAGCGGCCTCTACCCTGCGTACTTCAGAAACGAGAAACCGATATCCCCGCTTTGGAATTGTCTCAACGTAGCGGGGATCGTCGGCGTTATCGTCCAACGCATCCCTCAGCTTTCCAACCGCCACGCGGAGGCTGCTGTCAAAATCAACGAAAGTATCGACAGGCCAGAGGCGGCTGCGAAGTTCCTCACGACTGATTACTTCGCCGGGGCTTTCAAGGAGTGCGACGAGCAACCGATAGGGGAGCTCCTGCAGCCGGATGCGTCGCCCGTTTTTCAGGAGTTCCCCCGAGGCGGGGTTTACCTCAAACGGACCGAATTGGTAGACAATTCCGGGGTTTGTCTGCACACCTTGTCACCGCAAACCATAGAGGACTGATTAGGAATTGAGTCTATCACCGCAAGATCCGGGTTTACGGGCCTCTCCTATCCGGCTGAGAGATATGAGCTTAGGTGTTTACAAAGGCTTTACAACCAGTTTCTTTGACCTTGATGCCCGCATAGGTTCTGATGCGTGAAACCGGAACAAGAGAGGAAGTGCAACATGAATTCAAGAACTCTTCTATCAGCTGCAGTCTGTGTCTTCGCACTAAGCTTTTGTGCCGCACCAACCGCGCAGGCAGGCACAATCAATGTGACGTACTCCCTCAGCGGGTCTGCGGGAGGAGACCCACTGAATCCGCCGCTCATTGGCAACGCGACCGGTTCGCTCACTCCCCTCGGAAGCGTTGTCTGGAGCGACATGATCTTCCCCAATCTGGCCACAAAGGCCGGCGACGGAACGTTCAAGATGACGTTCACGGATGGAGACACCTTATTCGGTACTCTTCATACCCAGGGTGATTTTTCCACCTTTCCAATCGTACCTTTCACACAACTCCTGACGGTGACAGGCGGCACAGGTGCGTTCTTTTATTACCACGGAACCCTCACCGGTCTCGAGATTTCGAATCAAACCAACGGCACGTTCACTTCATCAGGCGCCGGAACACTCGACACGGTTCCGGAACCCGAGTCGCTTATCTTGTTCGGGACAGGGTTAGCGGCGTTGCTTGCGTACCGAAAGCGAGCACTGCTATTCAGTAGGACTGTCGGCAATCTGAAAGTTAGTAGAGCGCCCGAATCTCGTTGAGCGATAAATCGCCAATGCACTCAGCGAACACCGCGGATTTCGGAGTTCTGGACGGTTGACGGGCAAACCAGAAGTAGTTGTCGCACTGCTTGCAAGGTCACACTTTGACCAAGTTCACGCCTTAGACCGCATCGGTCGGTAGCTCAATCCTTCTGGGCGGGCTCAAAGTTCAGTGGCACACTCTGAGCCTGTGGTTTGCGAACATCGAAATCGATGTACGTCTGCTCGTGACCTTGGGGGTGCTGCTCTCGCCACAATACCAGCAGAAGCGGCGGAAACTCCGTAAGGACAACCTTCGTACGGTGGACCTTCGCGTGACATCCGGCACATAGAGCGATCATCAGATGCAGCAGGGACTTGCCCGGTTCCCGATGATGGACTCCGGGATCGGAATCACCGCACACCCTACAGGCGTATCCATCGCGCTCTAAGACCTGCTCTCGCAGTCCCCCGAAATACTCGGCATCCTGCCGTTTCAGCGTGTAACAGGTCGCGCAGAGACCCAGGGCGAGGATCTTATCGTTCCCGCAGGGACAGCAAATTGCGGTCTGGACCCCTTTCTTCAAAGCTCTACTCCTTCGTCTTCAGCTTGGAGTCGTTGTCGCGGATGAATGCCTCGATCTCCGGCGCGCTTGCCAGGATGCGGAGCCACTGTTCTTTGTAGAGCGTGACCGGAAACCGGCCCATGCCGTACAGGGAGACCCCGCCTTTCTCGCTCACCTTCAACGTGAGGCCGCCCTTGTCTTTGCTCTTGAGCTTGGCATTCTCAGCCCGCAGGCGTTCCAGCTCCGCTTGCATCTCCGATTCACTCATCGTTTCCCTCCTCCGATTCCCTGCATACAATTCATCTTCCAAACTTCCCAGCCCGGCGCTTTTTGACCGGGACATACCGATACAGCGTATCCCGGCTGATGCCGAACTCACGAGCAAGCGCAGCCTTCGAGTCCCCATCGGCGACTCGCCGCCGCAACTCGGCCGCGCGAGCTGGTGACAACGATGGCTTTCTACCGGTGTACTTCCCTTCCCTTTTTGCAATCGCAATTCCCTCACGCTGGCGCTCGCGGATTAGCTCTCTCTCGAACTGAGCAAACGCCCCCATGACACTCAGCAACAGATTCGACATGGGCGAGTCCTCGCCGGTGAAGGTCAGGTTTTCCTTCACAAAGACGATATGGACACCCCGCTCCGTCAGACCCAGCACGATTCTCCGCAAGTCATCAAGGTTGCGGGCCAGCCGGTCCATCGAGTGACAAAACACTGTGTCGCCTTCGCGGACGAAGCTCTGCATGGCCTCCAGTTGGGGACGCTTTACATCTTTGCCGGAGACTTTGTCGGTAAATGTTTTGTTCAGGGCCAGCCCTTCGAGCTGGCGGACCTCGTTTTGATCCAGGGAACTGACGCGCAGGTAGCCAACCTGTTGGCCTTTGGGCGGCTTGCGCGTTCGAGCGGTCCTAGGTGTCAGAATAGACTCTTTAACCTTCGTCATAATCTGTACGATAACTCAGAAGTAGACTCTATTACGACATTATTTCGCGATGGGTCGGACGTCGGGTTGGGCTATACCCTATTCTGACCTACATGGTTTTTATGAAATAGGCACCAAGAGAAAGCGATTAGCGACTGGCGCGTGATGGAGTAGAAGGATTGACGGCGATGTTCCGATACTTTAAAGGTGTTCAAGTCTGCTCTCAGAGCGCGCCGCTCGTCGAGAATAATGTCGTGTGTTGAATCGGGTGTGGTCGCTCTCGACAATCCGATGGCAATCATAGGCTCGGAACGATTTGTGATTGGCCAAAACGGTCAGAAGCCCAGTGGGCTTTAGGATCGCTTCCGGGAGCCATTCCATCGGCTAAACCCAGGAACTCTCCCAGTCCTCTGGTCGTGGTCGTCACAGTAGAAGCGGCCTCCGATCATTTTCAGACTTCTTCATGACTAGTCCACAGTATTTATACTTCCCAGTTCTCGCTTCCGCTCCCAAACCACCGTTTCGACCAGTCCCTGAACATCTGCTCCCCTCTCATTGCCTGCGGTAGTCTACCCTACCGGTGGATGGCGGAGAAGCGCGCCCAAATTTACTCCCCCACCTCTCTCTTGATCAATCGTCGGTGCTGACTACTGCGCATGAGCGATCGCCACGCGCTAGAACATGCATCGCGCAAGATCGATGTGTCGACAAGATGTGTCGACAATCTGACCGAGGTGTTGGGTTTTCGACTGACGCTTCTGAGGTCTTTCACGTACGCCGAAGAGGTGCGGGATAACACTCCAGGATTCAAATACATCGCAGGATGTTCCTTTGCCGCGGCTCTGGCATTGCAAATGCTTCTAATGCTGTTGGGATCGGCGAACGTGCGATCGCCTGGTTCCCAGCACAGGCAGGAAATGTACAAGAAGGACGCTCAAGCTCACGAGTGCAGCGACAAGAGATGATACCCGGCGGCAAAGCGGGAGTCTTCATAGTGCCGTTAAAAGCTGGCCATTGGCTTATGAGGAATAAGCATTTCTGCTGAGATCGCTATTGGCGGCCGCTAAGATTGAAAGGAGACGCATCATGAAAGCAGTAACCTCACTCCGACTGGTCAAGGTCGCTCTTGGAGTATTCACAGGACTGACCATGACATTCACACTCCACGGCGAAATCCGCTCGAAATCTAACGAGTTGATCGTTGTGCAACCCCACGACCTTCCCGAACAGGCACAGATGCAAGGGAATTCATTTTTCTTGTATTCGAACGGAGATGGCACTACCTATCTTTACGTTGAGCAGCAGCAGGGTGCGCGCCTAACAACCTTTGATGTCACCGACCCAAGCAAGATCAAACTGGTGGGGTCGATCACGCTAACCGTTCCCAGCGCGTTTGATTTCGTTCGTCCGCTCGATGGTCATGGAGAACTTGTGCGATTCCGCGACAGTAAGGGAGTTGCTGTTCTCGATTTACACAAGGTGAAGGCGCCGTCGTTGCGAATGATCACTGGTCTATCTGAATCTGGCTCTACACAGCCACTTGGTGAGACTGGCTTCCTGATGGTGGATGAACCCTACAACTACGTGCGCGCAACTCCCCGCGATTATCAGGTGGTCGACATCTCATTGCCTTCCGAGCCTGTGCTGCTGACAACAGTTAAGGAGGTCAGGCACGAAGTGGTGAAAGACGATACCGGTACAACGTTCCTGCTAGGTAGCGAAGGGTTGACGGTAGTTCGGCGCACCAGCGTCGAAAATGACTACAAGACACACCTGTTACAGATGTCTTCTAACTAAAACTGCAGCGTGAGCGAGCCAGGTCCTCCATTTATGGACGGATTAAGAGCGTTCGCTGGAGGACGGCCATGAACATTCAGCAGGTTAGGACGGACGAGACAAGTAAAGCGAGCCATCTCATAGCCGATTTCGCCAAGGCTGTGAATGCCGAAGGCAAGCATGTAGTTGAGACAGAGCAGTACGGGTTGATGGCGCGTCGTCATTTCGACGGCGCCGCCTTTGTGCTTTCTATTTTCATGATGCTTTTCCTTATCGCATCCGTTCTTGCGATTGCACTTTATACCGTTAGGTAGGGCCGGCGGCTTCCGCAATAGTGACAGCATGCAAAGCGACATTGATGGCGAGGCGAAACCGGCTGAAGGCAATGGTTGCATTATTCGACTCCGTTGTTTGCATAAGTATGTCGCTATTTGCACCAAAGCCCTCGCAGCCCACAGCTTCGCCCAGAATAGAGCGATATAGCGCTGCGCTCTGCAGTGAGGAGTTGACTTGAGGTGAAAAGCATACGTCGGGATTTTCTCAAGGCCACGGGAATGTTGGGATTGAGTGCTTTTGTTGCCGCTTGCAAGAACGGCTCAATAGCGCGGACAGTGATCGATGCGGGCGTCCCCGAAACCAAAGGGATGGGATCGAATCTCAGGACCTGGGCCAGGTATCCGGAAAAAATTGATCTGATGATGTTGGCAGACCGGCCGCCACTGCTTGAAACACCTCTGCGTTACTTCTTGCAGGATCTGACGCCCAACGAGGCTTATTTTGTTCGCTGGCACTATGCTGGCCTGCCAACTCATATTGACCTGCGAGCATTCAGAACGCATGTGATCGGCGCAGTCGATCGACCGCTGCAGCTATCGTTTGACGACTTACGAACGAAGTTTGAACCGGTGACGCTGACCGCCTTCAGCCAGTGCTCGGGCAACATGCGCAGCTTCTTCCAGCCCTTAGTACCTGGCGCGCAGTGGACCAACGGCGCCATGGGAAACGCGCGCTACGTTGGCGCCCGATTGAAAGATGTGCTGAAGGCCGCCGGAGTGAAGGCGGGGGCTGTGGAGGTAAGTTTTCGCGGTGTAGATGAACCACCCCTGCAGGCGTCTCCTCATTTTGAAAAGCCCCTGACGATCGATCACGCACTGAATGGGGATGAGATCATCGCTTACGAAATGAACGGCGAACCGCTCCCGATGCTGAACGGGTTTCCAGTGCGCCTGGTTGTGCCTGGATGGTTCGCCACCTACTGGGTCAAGTGTCTCAGCCAGATCACCGTCCGCACCGAACCTCTGCATAACTTCTGGGTGGATACGGCGTATCGAGTTCCGGCAACGCCGGGTTATAACGAAGACCCAAAGCACCCCAGCGAACAGACTACCCCCCTCACCAAACAGCCGACACGAGCGGTGATTGTGACTCCGGAAGCCTCCGCGCAATTGAAGCGAGGCACGCCGGTCGACATCCAGGGCATCGCCCTTGATGATGGTACGGGCATTCGGCGCGTGGAAGTATCGACGGACGGGGGGCGCACCTGGGCCGATGCGGCACTGGACCATGTGATCGACAAATACTCCTGGCGGCGATGGCGCATGAGTTGGCATCCGACAGAGGTTCGCGGGTATAGCCTGCAATGCCGCGCGACCAATGCGGCCGGAGAAACCCAGTCGACTTATCAGTGGAACCACGGCGGATATTGCCGCAATGTCATCCAGACAATCGATGTGGAGGTAGTAGCGTAATGCAGACTCTGCGTGTTGTCGTCGTATTGTTGATCGTTGCTGTGGCGATGCTGGTCTATGCCCTGTGGGGACAGTCCGGCCGCGAACGCCGTGCGGCGCTACCCACACCATCACCGGTGATTCCGGTCTCTCGCCTGACGGAAGTGAGGCCCGTAAAAGAGATCGACCTGGACTATCACGCTCCCGATTTGCCACCGGGGCCTGGGCAAGACGTCTTTGCCACGCAGTGTGTCATCTGCCATTCGCCTCGATATGTGCTCAACCAGCCCGCCTTTCCGCGGAAAGTCTGGACGGCTGAGGTACACAAGATGGTCAAGGGTTACGGGGCGCCCATCCTTCCTCAACAGGAAATAGAGATCGTCAACTATCTGGTTACCTGGCATGGCAAAGAAGATATGCCGGCTCGATCGAATTCGAAACTGAAGTAGCCACCCCCTTCGCTGGACAAAACAAACACGTTTGGAGGGAGCTTTGAACGGTAGACAACATCTTGCAGACAACATCTACGCCGCTGACGAGCAAATGATAAGGTCAGTGCTGCCAAGAATCGACTACGACCTTATTCGATGGCACGGCCAAGCCGCGTTGATTACGGTTCTTATCTCGGCGCTATTCGGATTTCTGGTAGCAACGAAGTTCACTTTCCCAACCTTCCTGGGCGGCCACGCATGGGAGACCTGGGGAAGACTTCGTTACAACCATACGCAAGGTATCTTCTTCGGTTGGCTTGGGAATGCCTTCATCGCCTTCTGCTACTACGTAGTACCCCGATTGACAAACCGCCCGGTTACTAGCCGCAAGCTGGGATGGGTCATTTTCTGGCTATGGAACTTTGCCGTTGTGCTGCCGGGATGGATCCTGGTATGCGCGGGCTTCAGTCAGCCCCTCGAGTGGGCAGAGTTTCCCGTCATCGTTGACCTGTTCGTGATCCTCGCATTTGTGCTGATGCTGGTGCAATTCGTAAGGCCAATTCTTCGTGTGCCTGCGGGAGATCTCTACGTTTCGGGCTGGTATATCGTTGGCGGCCTTGTATTTACTGCCCTGGCCTACCCAATCGGAAATCTTGTTCCAGAGCTGGTAGCGGGGGCAAAGGGCGCGGCCTTTAGCGGATTGTGGATTCATGATGCAGTCGGGCTCTTCGTGACTCCATTGGCTCTTGCCATGGCGTACTATGTGATCCCGTCGGTGACGCGACGGCCGATCTACAGCCACTTTATTTCGATGATGGGATTCTGGCTGCTCTTCTTCATCTATCCGCTGAACGGAACCCACCACTACGTGTATTCCGCGATTCCGATGAGCGCCCAGCGCGGCGCAATCATCGCATCGATCTATCTCGGCCTAACCGTAACTCTGGTAGTGATCAATCTTCTCCTGTCGCTGCGCGGCTCGGCAGATAAAGTCGGTGGCAATGTGCCTTTACGCTTTGTATGGTTTGGCGTAGTGGCGTATCTGCTCGTGAGCCTCCAGGGATCGCTGCAGTCGATCATGCCGGTGAATCGGTTCATTCACTTTTCAGACTGGGTGATCGGCCACTCCCATCTCGCAATGATTGGCTTTGGGAGCTTTATTGCCGCCGGCGCTTTGGCGCACGTTTGGAGCAGCCTGCCCGGCGCACGCTACAACGCGCGGATGATGGGCTGGGCCTATTGGTTGCTGGTTATAGGGCTCAGCCTGATGGTGATTGATCTTACCGCGGCTGGATTGGTGGAAGGTCAGTTGTGGGTCAGCCGCGCACCATGGATCGATTCGGTTCGGGCTATGTATCCATACTGGCTCACGCGAACTGTATCGGGCATTCCAATTCTTGCTGGCTTCCTTCTGTTCTGGATTGGACTCGTGACCGGGCCCAGGAATGCAGCGCGGCCCGCGCCCGCGAATATCAAGCGCAACCTAGAGGGTAGCGCGGGGACTGGCGAGGACTATCTTCAGAAAAAACGTATCTTTCACGGAACTCCATCCATCCTCGGCTATGCGTTTGTGATTGCATTTGTAGCTGGGTTTGGCTTCTTCATCCTTTCGTTTGTCGTCTTGGGCGTTCTCCCCGCGCGTCAGCTTCAGGCGGAGATTGACAGGACGGCGCCACGCTCGATGCAACCCCTGACGGCCGCGGAAGCGCATGGGCGTGTTATTTACGGCCGCGAGGGATGCGGGTATTGTCACACCGAGCAGGTACGCGTCATCGCTGCGGACGTAGTGCGTTTCGGTGCTCCCACTGCCCCATGGGAGACGCGGTATGACTATCCGCATCTGTGGGGAACGCGCCGCATTGGCCCCGATCTTTCGCGTGAACATGGTCTGCGCACAGATGACTGGCACTACGCGCATCTCTTTGATCCGCGCTCGACGGTTCCCGACTCGATCATGCCCGGATACTCATGGATGTTCAACGGATCTGCCGCCAAGCCTAACAGGGATGCTCTGGACCTGGTCGCTTACCTGCGATCGCTGGGGCGGGAGCGGGAACTTGCTGGAGATTCAGGCAATGAGCAAGTCGATCACGGTACGGCAATGGAGATGCCTTCGGGTTACTCCGCGCTGGGCATTCCGGATACCAGGCCACTCATCGACGTCGGCGGCATTAATCAGGAGGCGCCCATTTTCGAGACGCCTGGAAAGTCAGAGGCAGCAACCCAGGCACGCGGAAGTAGCGTCTTTCAGCATAATTGTTCCGGATGTCATGGTGTGAATGCAGACGACCACGGCATCGCGCGTCCGGGATTGTTGCCGGCTCCCGCGAATCTCTTTCATCATCACTACTCCGATGCAGACCTGGCGACTATTCTTTGGGACGGAGTCTATGGTTCCGCGATGCCGCCGTGGAGACAGTTGGACAAGGCGGACTTGGCAGCCGTGACTACCTATGTGCAATCGTTGCAAGCGCCTGTTACAACAGTGTCCATGTCGCCACAGGATTTGGATGCTGCGTCCAAATTGTTTGCGGCGAATTGCGTGAGCTGCCACGGAGATCACGGTGACGGCAATGGACCGGCAGCCGGTGCACTCAAGCCATCCCCAGTCAACTTCCACGTTCGTCAACCTGCGGCAGACAGAGCATGGTCGGCGATTGAGCATGGCATTCCCGGCAGTTCCATGCCCGCATGGAAGAGCCGTCTGAGCGATGACGAACGACGCTTGCTCGTGAAGTACGTCCAAAGTATGTACGACAGCGGGCAGAAGGAGGCGCAAAGCCAATGATCAACACAATTGTTGAAGTCATAACCGCAACCGCTCTCGGCATTCTCATATTTTGGGCATTTCGGCCTTCCGCCCGAGAATGGTTCGAGTTTCCGAAGCACAAAATGCTCGAAGACGACAAGCGATTCTCCGAGTTTGATGAGGATCGGGATCTGCGCGAAGGAGATAGCCCGAAAATCTGATTGAGTGATTACACCATGCTCCTTTGGGGCACCAGAAGGTCCCGAGATGGAGGGAAGGCCTCGTCGCCATGCCTGCACAATCTCAGAATATTCCCTTTGGAGAGAGCGTTTTCATGGTCTCCTCCCCGTCCACCTGAGATCGTTGGCTTGGATCGCGAACATCGTCGGGCCGCCCTGTGTCACATCACTTGAGTTTCATAGGATCGCGTACCGACTCAGCTTTGGTCGGAAGCTCTTCGCCTTCTCAACTTCACATTTGATTTCTGCTGGTGGTATCGTTTTTCGGGGATCGTGTAGTTTGCACTGGGTCCCCCTGATCGGTTCCGTTCCGACAGCGTCAAATATATCGACTATATCGACGCCAAACTGTTCTTCGCCTCTATGCGCATAAAGCTATAAGTTTGGATTGTTCCAATCCGCCTTGAGAAGCGCTAGACAAAGCAACTCGAAGTCGCCTTCATTAGCGGGAACTTCATGCCTCAGTCGAATTGAGCCCATCGCGCGATTATAGTTGTCCATATAGATCAGGCTGACTGCTGGATCCGAATGGACATGCCCATCTGGATAAGAGCTGTAGTCCTACAGGTTGCCCCCATAGCGGTTTTGCGACCTCATTTACGGGAGCTGTAAGCTGTTGAAAGGAAATGGTGGACACAGTAGGGATCGAATCTACGACCAGTCGATTAAGAGGCCTGAGCGTTACTAAGTTTGATCCAATGATCACATTTTGAATGGCGGAATCGACACTCCAATTCTCTATTTGGGTTGAAGCCATGCGCCGTTTCCTGCGGAGTCCCATACTTGAAGATTGGAGTAGGATTTAGAGAAAACTATGGCGGGATGTCTCACGCTTCCAGTCTGCTTCCGATCACAAGCCCGCATCACTCTTGACGGGCCGGCAGATTCCAAACCGCTCCATCATGCTGATCAGCGTTGTGCGCTTCAAGCCAAGCTTTGCGGCCGCACCTTCCGAGCCGCCAACCACCCAACCACGGTCTTCAAGCGCACGTAGAATCGTAGTGCGCTCGACCTCTTTCAGGGTAGTCGGAAATGGAGAAAGGGTGACATCTTGAGCCTCTGGTATCGGCAGAGGATTGGGAAGCACTCCATCTTTTGAAAGAATCACGGCGCGCTCGACCCGATTTTGCAACTCACGTATATTGCCCGGCCAGTCGTAAGAGCAAAGCGCAAACATCGTTTCCCGAGGAATGTGGTCGATTTGCTTTCTCATCCGGCCGCCAAAGATCTCGACAAAATGATCCACCAGCGCCGGAATGTCCACGCGGCGCGCACGAAGCGGTGGCACCAGGATTGGAAACACATCCAGACGGCAGTAAAGATCTCTACGAAATTCGCCCAGTTTTACCATCTCCGTCAGATTACGATTTGTTGCTGCGACGAGCCGAACGTCCACTTGATGAGTCCGATTGCTGCCCAGGCGTTCGAACTCCTGTTCCTGTAGTACGCGCAAAAGTTTGGGCTGCAATGCCGGCGGGATGTCGCCTACTTCATCCAGGAAGAGCGTGCCTTTGTCGGCCAGTTCGAAACGGCCGATCCTTTGCGCGATTGCCCCGGTGAACGCGCCCCTTTCGTGGCCAAATAGCTCACTCTCCAGTAAGTCCAAAGGAATGGCAGCGCAGTTCAGCTTCACGAAAGCGCGTCCGCACCGAGAGCTAGAGCTGTGAATGGCGCGCGATCAGCTCCTTGCCCGTGCCTGTCTCTCCCTGTATGAGCACAGTTGAATCCGTAGGCGCGACGCGTTTAACTTGTTCGAGCACCCTTTCCAACGTAGGGCTCTTTCCTATGATCTGCTCAAATTCATGCGGGGAAGAGTTTTGATCACGACTATTGAGCATCGGGGAAGTATCCATTGCGACCTCCTACTATTCTGGTTTCTCACCTAATCGCCGTTCTTCATTGATCCACGCACGAATGTATGCCGGACAATTCCTGAGCTGGATGCCGTCCGCCTCGCAGCCCTAAGAAAACTGACAACCTCTTGATCCACCAGCGTCAGATCCTTCAAGTCCAGAACTGTGCGGCTATCGCTGGCTTCTTTTCTGAGCAGCGTCTCCAACTGACCCAAGTTTTCTGCGTCCATTCGGCCGCTCAATACAAACACGACCTCTTGCCCTGTCGACGATCTCTGGATCTTCAGCATCTTTCCCTCTCAAAGTGATCGCTTGTAATGATGTCCAGATCCGCAACTCATTCCGTGGCATCGCCCCTCGTCTTCAGGCCGTGACGAGGCAGATCCAACGCCAATTGAGATCGGCAGGCAGAGCGGGAAAGAGAACCATACGGAATTTACCTCTAGAGTGCCGGACTTGGATTCGGAGCAATCCCCGTCGGGTTCAAACCGGCCTCTTCGCTGGGCAAAGCGCCGCGGGTCTTAATAGGGCCTCATTCATCACTTCCTCACGCTGAAACGGTAGGTAATGCCGAAATACGAATACGTAAGGGGCGCGCCATGATTATTGGCCGACATCAGGCTCCCCGGAAAGAAGTGCCCAACTCCGGCATTTATGGCCCAGTAATCGTATCCCGGCGACAGTCAATGTCGAAGTGTCGACCCTAAAAAGATCGCATCGCCGATTCCAGCATTTTCCTTCTCGCGAGATAAATCGCCGTAACCCCAAGAGAACCCAGAGTTCACAATACCCAGCCTACGGAAGGGCATTCTGTTTTCCTCGTTTCGCATGTGGCTGGAACTTGCACGAGAAAAGACTAAGGAGGAAACACCCATGAAGAAACTGCTTATATTGTTATGCATCGCCGGAATGTCCACACCAGCGTTCTGTGCTTCTGACGTCGACAAGCTGGATTCCCGGCTTGATAACGCACGCGCCGTCATCGACGAGATCGTGTCTACGCCCGACAAGGCCATTCCCGATAGCATTGCAACAAAGGCAGTCTGCATTGGGATAGTTCCGGGAGTTATAAAGGGTGCCTTTATCTTCGGAGCTGAGTATGGCCAGGGAGTAGTGACCTGCCGCACGGGTCGCGGTTGGAGCGGGCCCGTGTTTATTCGGATGGCCGGCGGCTCATTTGGCTTCCAGATCGGCGGCCAGGGTACCGACCTTGTACTGGTCGCTGTAGACCAGAAGGGCTTCCAGGATCTTTTAAGAGACAAGTTCAAGATCGGCGGCGACGCGTCGGCGGCGGCTGGACCAGTAGGGCGCGACGCACAGGCCGGTACGGACTCTCGCTGAGGTCCGAGCTTCTCACCTGGTCGCGGAGCCGCGGACTCTTTGCAGGTGTTGACCTGAATGGCGTTTCGGTGAGCCAGAACAAAGACGATACCAATACATTTTACGGTGCGCCGCAAAGTTTCGATTCTATCCTGCACGGGAATGTGCCTCCGCCGGACGTTGCGCGGCCGTTTCTGGAGACTATAAGCAAGTACTTCCACAGTGCTCGGGGGCAGTAGGCCCGCAGTAGCAAGGTCTGTGAACGCCTCTCAGGACTTACCGGGACTGAGGTGCGTTCAACCTATTTGGTGGTTTGACCCGCAATTAAGACTGTCTCAAGGAGTCTGAGCGTTTCGGTCATCCACCGAACGATTCATTCTTCAGCTGAAAGGTTACGATGATGAGCGATCACACAAAGGAAAGATCCATGATGGAGCACCCATCAACCTTAGAAGAAGCATCCATGGAACATCGCGAAGCCACGGACATCCTAAGGAGCCATTCGAGCTTTTCGCAGAGAAGATTCTGATGGACCACGTTGTCGAGCGCGACAAGGAAATTTTCAGCGTGAACGAGCTTCGAGCGCACGTCACACATGAGTTCCTGATGCGTCTCTCGGTAACAGACATGAGGTGGATGCTGGCCATATCGGCGATAGAGGCTCTTGTGAACACCAAGACTTCGAGGAATAAGAACGGATAGAGGTAGTTTTCAGCGAAGGTAAAGCTGCTGGTCAATATTGTCGAAAATGCGTGGCATTTGTGGCCTATTCTGTGAGCGCTACGCGAACCCCATCTTGTCCTTCGGCGAGGTCATCCCGTGTTAGAACACCAACCGCAGCGCGAGCTGAACCTCTCTGGCAATTCCGGCAGAAGTGATTTTCCCAAAGACGGGCGACGAGTTTGCGGTTGTTGGGTTATTAAGAGGCACGTTGTTGAAAAGATTGAAGAAATCAGCGCGAAATTGAACTCTAGAGTTTTCGCGAGGCAAGAAAGGAAAGTTCTTCGCAAGGCTCATGTCGGTATCGAAATATGAGGGACCGACAAGGCTATTTCGTCTGCTGTTACCGAACGTTCCGGTAGGAGGCGTAACGTAGGCTGTTGGGTCGAAATATCCACCAGCCGCACCTATGTGGGTCCATTGTGTCCGGTTCCCGCATCCGGCGCGAGGACTATGCGTCTGATTCAGGCGCAGGTTCCCAAGGGTCTTGCTCGTTCCAATCCACGGCGCAGCGGCCCCGGTAGTCGCCGAGAAGGGGATACCGCTGCTATAGTTCACGATTCCTGAAACCTCCCATCCACCTACGGCATATTGCAGAAGGCCCAGGTTCTTAAACTGTGGGAGATACCAAACCCCATTGAGGCGAAATAGCTGCGTCTGATTAAAGCCAGATCTGGCATATTCACCCGTGAGGAGATTGCCAGGATCTTGATCGGTAGTGCCGTCTGAATCAGAATAGGAACCCGTATCGAGGGACTTCGAGAACGTGTACGCCATTTGCACGGTATAACCCGCCGAAAAGCGCTTTCGTACGGCCACCTGCAGGGAGTTGTAATTCGAGTAACCAATATCGGACGTACTCGTGATTCCGGCGAAATATTGATTCTCGAAGGGGCGGCGCGACTGTGCATTTTGTGCGCTACCACCTGCGGAGTACGGGGCGCCATTGGTTTCGTGCGCGTACCACAACCGGCCTCCCAAGCTTCCCACATAGCCGACCTGCACCATGTAATCTTTCGGAAATTCACGCTGCACGTTTAGATTGAATTGTTGCACGAACGCATTCTTGATATTCGGATACGGGGAGTAGGCCTGCGTGGGAAAGGTCCAGAGCGGTTTGCTTGGATTCAGAGTGAATGGGAATGGATTCGTGTAGGTGGTCCCGTATGGATTGGAGAAGCTATTCGGAAAGAAAGTCAGTTCCGCGGAAAAGGGCGGCGGCTCGATTGAGTTGGCCAAGGTGATGGCTCCGGGCGGGTTATAGAAGATACCATAACCGCCGCGCAACGCAGTCTTTCCATCGCCGAAAACATCGTAAGCAAATCCAAGTCGCGGTGCGAAGTCGGTTTTGTCCGCGAACATGAGTCCATCCGCAATTCCCGGATCCCCAGGAAATCCGAAACCCGGAGGGGCGGTCGGGAATCGGGTCGATTGAAAACTAGTGTTGAAGGTGACGGTAGAAGATTGAAGGCCGGCCTCCTGCCAGGGAAGCATGAGGTCATATCGTATGCCAAGATTCAGTGTCAGGCGAGAAGTTACCTTAAGGTCGTCTTGAGCATACAGGCCGTAGCTCATCGTTGTCTCTGAATTGTTAAAGACCGACCTCTGCAGGTAGGTGAGAGGACGTCCAATGAGATAATCCGCGAAACTGTTTCCCGTAATAGCGCCGGTAAACGTGTCCCATCCGGAGGTCCATAACTGCGCGTTCAGGCGCTCTGCTTCGTGAAGGCCCAGGAAGCCGAACTGCCATAGGTTCCTTCCTTTAACCCACGACAGCTTCGCATCGATCTGTTTCAATGCCGAATTCTCACGCCACGGGTACGAGGATGTCCAGAGTCCAGCGCCGGCTATCGACACCCGTGGCGCTACAGCAACGCTTCCATCGACAGCATAGTTGCCGCCCAACGCCGAAGGCGGTTTGATTGTTCCTTGCGCCTTGTACTGCGTCGTGAAGTTTGTGTCGGAATACCCGAAGTCGCCGACCAGCTTGGTAGTGAATGTGTGCGTGTCCCTGACTGTAATACCCTCGTTCAATTGCGAGGATTCATTGTAGGACACATTGTTACCCGAATACGAGGGAGCGGTTACATTCATTCGGAAGAAGCGGATATACACCAAATCGCTGTTTGTTGCTTGATAGTCGGCTTTGCCCGTGAACTGATCGCCAGTGATAGGGGTTGGATATTGGCCGGCAAAGAGTCCAGTAGCTGCACTTGCAACGGGCATGTAGTAATTCATGAACCCCACCGAAAGCGGATCCCATTCGCTCTGAGGGATTTGATTATTCTTGTAAGGCAGACCAGTCGACGGGTCATGGAGTTGTGTCGAGATGGCGCTAAAATCTCCCATGCGCTGAGCAGCAGTCAAGGAAGCGAAATTTTCAAGTGTGACCTGATGGATTCGCAGTCCTTCGTAAGTGGCGAAGAAAAAGGCCTTATTCTTTAGGATGGGTCCGCCAAAAGCAACACCGAATTGGTTCTGTTTCAGTATGGGCTTTGCCGCGGGCGCTGGCGCGAACCAGTTTCTCGCATTGAGCGCGTCGTTACGAAGAAATTCCCATGCCGCCCCATGGAAAGTGTTGGTTCCCGATTTACTGATTGCTACGAAAGCTCCTCCTGATGCGTGGCCGTACTCCGCGCTGTAACTGTTCGTTAGGAGCGAGAACTCTCCGATCGAGTCAGGATTCGGAAGATTTGTGGGGCGGTTATATAGCGCCGTTACGAGAATGGCGCCATCGAGAGAAACTGCACTGCCGTTTACGCGGTTTCCGTTCACGTTGAGTAACGGGCCGCTGCGCTGATTTGTGACGGCAAGAGGCAGACTACTAGTGGCTGCACCTGATGCGGATTGACCTGGCTGGGTGGCGTCTCCCGCGGCGGCGTTCCCCACCCCGGGCTCAAGAGTCACGAGTTGTAGAGTATCGCGCGTATTGAGGGGCAGTTCTTGAATCTGGACGGTATCAACCTCGGTACGGATACTTGCTGAGCTGGTATCTACTTGCGCTGCTGACGCTGAGACCTGAACAGTTTCAGTTAGGCTGCCGATTTGCAGGCGTACGTCGACGCGGGTGCTCTGGCCGCCTTCCAATCCAATCCCTGATTGGGAGAACTTTTTAAAGCCTCGAACCACTACTTTCACCGTGTATGTGCCGACAGGAAGCGACGGTATGAGGTAATCGCCCTCAGCTGAACTGGTAGCATGGCGCTTCAAGCCGGTTCCAGTATTTTCTACGTCAATTGCCGCATTGGGAACTGCCGCACCGGTTTTCTCTGTAATCCTGCCGACGATCTGCGCCGTCGGCGCCTGCGCCTCCATCATGCTTCCCAGGCAAGCGGCAATTACGGTGATAAGCAGTATCCCCATATGGATCGGGGACGGCAGCGGCCGATTGCGCAAACTGTTCATGGTGCCCCCTTATAGCGCTCGCCCAGGGTTCCGGTGTCAGGTAAGCCCCAAAATGGGATATTGCGCGCTAAGAAACCGGCATCCGCGAACGTTCGTGTGCGCCTCGTGGTTCACAACTGGCATCCCAAAATCCATGGGTTCGCAGGGGGCGTTCCTGACCTGTATTATGCGTTTTTTCCATGTCTTCCGTCACGGTCTGCGATCACCAGGAACATTTTTTCCAGCACGTAACAAATCCAAGAAACAATCGGCTATCGTCAAATCCTGGCGGCTTGTCTCCGACAAGGAAGCAGGTCTGATGCCAAAGTAATGGGTAAAACGGGAGTTACAGGAAGTAATTGAAAACACCGCTTAATACAAGTGACTGAAAATTAGCGGGTCAAGTTTCGTGCGGAGGGTCTTCAAAGTACGGAATCGCATGTCGGCACCGAGCCACTCTTGTGACGGCATGTCGACACAACACCTCTCTCAAACACCCCCGTGGCACAAATCGGCGAAGCGTGACTTTGAAGCGCTGGATGTTCGTCGGACTCAAAAGTCTATCGGCTGCGCCCCGAATGAGTTTTGGCGAGGCATAAGATGTTTTGTCGATCTTTCCCCCGAAATGAGGTTCGCGGGACACCCCTGAGGCGGCTATCCGACTGAACAATAACCTTTCACTGGGCATTGTTCCGGGTGTAGTTTCGGGCGTACTTGGCGGCGCGGCGTGCTGCCAAGAATGTTAAGGGAAAAAGCCAGATGATACCAGGGGAATCTACAACACAGCGGGCAAACTGCACCCGGCACTCCCGAGGCGCGATCATATATAGAAAGAAAGTCCAGGGAGGGGCATTGAACGAGGCGAATGACCAGAATGACATCGTGCTGGCGAACCTGCCCGCTGGACGAACTGAGCGTCGAATCGCGCTCGTGATCGCCCTCGCGCTCCTGGGCATGGGGGTTACGCTGCTTCCGTATGGAGGAGTCCAGCATCCAAAGATCGACGCTTGGGTTTCGATTACAGATACGTTCATTTTCATCGCCGATCTCATCACTTGGTTTCTTCTGATTTCTCAATTTAATATTGTCCGCTCGCGAGCGCTCCTTGTCTTGGCGAGCGGCTACCTTTTCACTGCCGTGATGAATATTCCGCATCTCCTCACGTTTCCCGGTGCATTTACGCAGACCGGCCTTCTCGGAGCCACTATTCAGACATCTGCCTGGCTGGGCGTATTCGCGTTACTCGGCTACCCGCTCGCGGTCCTCTTCTACGCCGTGTTGAAGACAGAACCGGAAACCCTCGTGTCGCAAGGCTCTACGCGAATCGCCGTAGCAGCGAGCATCGCCGTCGTGATCGGCATCGCGATTGCGTTGACTTGGCTGGCCACAGCGGGAGTTGGGTATCTACCAAGAGTCTTTTTGAATAGAAATCCATCGACGGTCAACTTCCTGCATGTTGGTTCTCTCGTACATTTGCCAAACGCAATAGCACTCCTCTTGCTGACCGCGGTTGTCCTCCTCTTGCTTTGGTTCAGGGGGCTATCGGTGCTCCATTTATGGCTCATGGTGGTCATGTGCGGATGGTTGGCACAAGCGATCGTTTTATGGGTTTTTGCCTACGGGAGGTACAGTCTCCAATGGTATGCGGGCCGCTTTCTCTTTCTCATTTCAATGACAGTGGTGCTTGTCGTGTTACTGAAGGAGACGATGATTCTTTACGGTCGTCTGGCGGTCTCTCTTGTCGCCTTGCGCCGGCTGAGCGCAGAAAAGCTGCTGCGGAGCGAGGCATACTTGTCTGAAGCACAGCGATTAAGCCACACTGGCAGTTTCGGGCGCAGTCTATTGAGCGGAGAAATCCACTGGTCGGACGAGACCTACAGAATCTTTGAACTCGACCGATCCGTTAAGCCAACGCTGGAGTTGCTATTTGAGCGAATTCATCCCGACGATAGACATTATGTGCATCAGGCTATCGACAACGCAACGAACGAGAGGACGGCTTTTGATATTGAATGTCGTTTTCTGAAGCTGGACGGTTCGGTGAAGTACCTCCATGTTGTAGCTCAAGCGTTCGAGCATGCCTCGGGCGAGTTGGAATTTGTGGGCGCCGTCACCGACATCACCGAGCACAAGCAAGCCGCAGAGGCGCTGCGTCAGGCGCAGACCGATCTTGCTCACATCAATCGGGTGACAACCATGGGAGAGTTGGCGGCTTCCCTCGCGCATGAGGTGATTCAACCGATTTCCGCCACCGTCACCAACGCCAAAACCTGCATGCGATGGCTCCAGCGCGATGAACCCGATCTGTCCGAAGCATGCGCGGCTGCCGCGAGAATCGTAAAAGACGGAACTCTTGCGGGCGAGATCATCAAGCGCATCCGTTCCCAGTTCAAGAAGGACGCTTTGCAAAGGGAGGCAGTGGATTTAAATGAGGTGATTCGAGAGATGATTGCCCTGCTGCGGAGCGAGGCGATGCGACACAACATATCAGTCCGGACGACGCTGGCCGCCGATCTTCCTCAGATCATCGGAGATCGCGTGCAGTTGCAGCAGGTCACGATGAATCTCATCGTCAACAGCATCGATGCGATGAAAGAGGTGGACGGAAGCCGTAAGCTGACCATCAAGTCGCAGCGAACCGAAAACGAGCAACTACAGGTGTCCGTCAGCGATACAGGCATAGGCATTCCCCCGCAGCAGGCAGAGCAGATATTCAATGCATTTTTTACCACCAAGACTCACGGTACCGGCATGGGGCTTCGCATCAGCCGATCCATCGTCGAGTCCCATGGGGGGCGCTTGTGGGCTGATGGAGACCCTGGGTGCGGCGCTACTTTTCACTTCACCCTGCCCGCCATGCCACAGCAATGAACATGGAAGCTGGCAAAGTCGTCGATTCTTGGATGGATGAAGAAGATTGGGCTTGATGGCATGGTCGTGAATACCGTGAACTGGTATGCGGGCAAGACGATTGCTGCCCAAGTTGATGCTGGAGCCATCGATGGAAGCCTATATGGGGACACCTCACGAAACGGAAATTTATGTACGTTTGCAGAGAGTCTCTGCAATGTTCTCAATTGTTTATCCGCAGAGCGACAACGAATTGCGCCCTGTCCAAGAACGGCGCATTCTCTACTTAGATCTTTGAAAGGCTTAGGTGAACTGACTTCGCCTTAGCGTACGTTGCGTTCCGTTTCTTGAAGTGTTCCCTTAATCTCGGTTTTCTCAACGAGCCACATACGTCCAGCCTCTACGGAGCGTGAAACTTGGCAGTATCGCTATGAGCACATCGAGATCTTCTCTCAGTGCTGAGTTGGAAGTGCACTTGCCAACTTACGCCACTCTACACCAAAGGGCAAAAGACATCCTGGCCAACTAGTTTGTGCAGGCCGTAAAGAACCGAGCTCCTAAAATGGGCGAGGCGTGGCCAGACGTTGGTCTCTGAAGATGCGACCGAAAAGGAAAGAGCTGGAAGCTGCGGTGTCGCAGCACTCGCGAGGCGAGAGCCTACAGTCCGAGGTTATCGTTCACCGCGATCTCAATGTCTTGCTCCGACCCGAGATAGCGCTCGGTCGTCTGGATCGAGGAGTGTCCGAGCAAGAATTTGATCTGCTCTAAATCCCCGCCATTCTTGCGGCAGAGTTTGGCGCAGGTGCGGCGCAGATCGTGGGCGCCGAAGTGTTCAATTCCAATTTGCTTCGATGACTGTTCAACTACCGACCAGATGGCCCAGTCTCCCAGTTCGTCGCCCACGATCTTTCCCGACTTCGAAAGCGGAAGAAGCAGCCTTCCCTTGTCAATCTTGGCCGCCGCCGTCCAGGCTTCGATTCCCTGCTTCACCCAAATTGGAACAGCGACCGTTCGAATTCGTCCGCCTTTGCCCCGGAGATCGATGATCACCCATCGTCCTTCACGGAGCTGGATGTCTTCGATGTTGAGCGTTGCTAACTCACGCCGACGGAGCGCGCAGCCGACCAGGAGAGCGATGATGACGTAGTCACGCTTGCCCTTGACAGTGGAACGATCGGGCACCGCCAAGAGTTCCTTGGCTTGCTCGCGAGTAAGCCAGTTGCCCAGTCGAGTTCCTTTCTGCCGTACATTGGGGACGTCGGTGAGATTGGCAGCTTCTTCAAGTCCGATCATTCCATTCCGTTGCGCTTCCCCGACCAGCTTTCGTATCGCCGATAAGCGGACGTTAATAGTGGATGGAGAGAGGTGGTCGATCGTGGTCCGGTACTCCATCAGCAGCGCGCGGGAGAGAGGTTGGCTGGCACAAAAAGCAAACAGATCATCCAGTGCTTTGGCGTAGTTGCGCTTGGAGTGGATCGACTGGACGGAGTCCAAGACCATCCGACGTAGGATAGTTTGGGCTTCTGTGAGTGCAAATTGCGATTCTTCAGGCGCCAGCTTGACGGGAACAAGAGAGGTGCTCATTGCCAACCAACCTCTCTAACGTGCGTCAGATGTCCATGGTGCAATAGCTCATTGCACAATGGTCGCCACGGCGTGGCCACAATCCGACTCTCAGTAATCGGCCAAACAAAATTATTCATCCTGCCGCTCCTTCCGCAGCTGTTGCAGCTCGGAGCGGAGTTTTGCCACAACTTCCTGCAGATCCTCCACTGTCGGTAGTTCGTCCCGGACCGGTGCGGGCAACTCCCTGGTGACACGATAGGTCGAGACGCCGATCGGCTTGGCGACATCACGGAGGGCGTACTCGGCCAGGGCGCTGTTGCGAGTCTCACAGAGAAGCAGGCCTATGGTCGGGGCGTCCGGTCCATTTCGGAACAGATCGTCCACGGCCGACAAATAGAAGTTGAGCTTCCCCGCCCATTCGGGCTTGAATTTTCCTGACCTCAGCTCGATGACAAAGTAGCAGTGCAGCCGCAGATGATAGAAGAGGAGATCGATGTAGAAGGTCTCACCCCCGACTTCGAGCGGCACCTGGCTGCCGACGAAGGAGAACCCGCGGCCAAGCTCCAGGAGAAGGTCACGAAGATGTTTGAGGAGGCCTCGCTCGAGCTCCCGCTCTCTGGCGGTCGAGCTCAGGGTCAGAAACTCAAACGAATATGGATCTTTGAGAATCTGTTGGGTCAGGTCTGACTCCTCTGCCGGCAGCGTTCGGGAAAAATTGGTGAGGGCCTTCCCTTCCCGTTCCCGCAACTGGGTTGAGATGTGATGGGTAAGAACGTTGCGGCTCCAGCCGTATTCGATGGACGCCCGGAGGTACCATTCTCGGCTGGGGCCGTCTTTGAGCCGGTCGAGCAGGACCATGTGATGCCCCCAGGGCAATTTTGCAGCAAGCTGCAAAATTTTGGGGTCGGGCCACGCCTCGGCGAAGGACCGCATGTAGCGAAGATTCCGCAGGCTGAAGCCCTCCACCCCGGGAAATTCCGTGCCGAGATCCTTGGCCAGCCGATCCACCACCTTGGTTCCCCACCCCTCAGCCGCAAAGCGGGAGGAGAGGTCCTGTCCGATCGACCAGTAGAGCTGGATGGTCTCCTGGTTGAGGGTCAGGGCGGCTCGCAGCTGGGCGTCCCGAATCCGGGTCTTCAGCTCTTCGAGCAGGGCTGGGTAGCCCGGGGGGAGCGGGATGAGTTCAGCCATGGCGCCGCCTCCCCGAAGGAGCAGCGTTCTGTGCCCCGGTACGCCCCCGACTTGTCTTTGTACTCTGCATCCTGCCTCTCCTCCGCCACCCTCAAGGTAGCAGCGGACCAATTTTGCAGCAGCTGCTGCAAAATTGACTGTAGCTTTCAGAATTATTTGGCGTAGTGTTTCAGAGTTAATTGGCGTAGTGTCTTGGCATGCAAGAGCTGAGCGGAGTGTCCGAAGCAGCTCGTGAGCTCGCGATGTCGCGTTTTCGGCTGATTCA
>Ga0210406_10001536_pt1 | contig 27919 bp, 25 predicted proteins | sample IncBWC30MmetaG_FD_155454 | JGI IMG/M metagenome (GOLD analysis project Ga0210406, IMG submission 155454) | Forest soil microbial communities from Barre Woods Harvard Forest LTER site, Petersham, Massachusetts, United States - Inc-BW-C-30-M | ecosystem: Environmental > Terrestrial > Soil >... | reverse complement strand
TATTTGCCGGTATCGTCAGACATACTGAGGGGCCCGATGCCGCCTCCTTTGACAGAATGGATTGCAATCGAAGTGGCGTTGTTCCGCGTGCCGTCTGGCCAGTCGAACAAGTACGACGTGCCGTCAAAATCAACGTCCGAGCCGAGGCAGCCGGCGACCGTCGGCCCCGGAAAGCAACCCGCATCGTCGGAATCGCCGTCGGCGGTTTCGAAGTGCCCGATTTCCATGGCAAAGTTGACATTAGCTTGCAGGGCTGCCCAGGGGACGAAATTTCCAAACTTGGCGGTGTCGAACTCCGGATGGAAGCTAAAGTTCGTTCCGGCGCAGGTGTTCGGATCTGTGGTTTGGTAGCCGTTGTGCGCACTGGCTATCATGAACCCGGACTGGCCCGTGCTTAGATCCTCTATTAGGGTGAGTACTCCTCCAGAAACATCTCCCGGTACGTCTTTGATCGTGATGCGCAGTCGGTCACCCTGGTTCATCAGCAAGGTTTGAGCGTTCGGAGTAGCGCTGAAGAAGTTGAGGTTATTGGGACCAGGCGGCCCGGTGGGAATCCCATCGCGCTGGATGAACGCAAAGTTCGTCGTCTCTGCACAATTGGGATTGAGAAAACCGTTGCTCATCACTTCCAAGCTGTTGATGTGCAGCGAGGCGCACCAGTGTGTTAGATCGCAACTGATTTGGGTGATGAAGGGTGGATTCCCTGGGGGATAGAACTGCATCTCGAGGAACGCAGACCCAGCAAGGAATGGAGTGTTTTCATCACTATCCGGGATGCATGGTCCATTGGGAAAAGAACCGGGATCGCAGAGCGCCATAGCGAACCAGAAAGCGATAAAGTTCTCGAAAGACTGTGTAGCCGGCAGGCGGCGTTCACGCGGCAGCGTGAACTCCCACTGCACATTGTTGCCGGAGTGAGAAACTGTCGAGATGAAGCCGATACTCGGCTCGTCATGCCCGATGTAATGACCGTTGTCATAGCCGCGGCCGTATTCAAGGCGAAAGTCGGTGCAAACGTCCTGCGCCCTGAGCGGCCTTTGAATGTTGCTGAAGCCATTGCAATCCAAGCCGCCTACGGGATTGAACGACTGAGCCGGTGAAGCTGGGGAGAACATCAACAACCCCAGAGCCACGCCAACGAGAAACAACGGGCGAACGAGTGACATAGTGCACACCTCCGCATGTGAATTTAAGAACCGAGTGTCCGAAAGACTTGCCATGATTCAACCACTCGAAAGGAAATCGAACTGGTGCGCGGATGGAGCACTTGTACTCTCAGTCGCCCGTACAAGTCAAGGCTGCGTATACCGATCGGGGGAACAACGGGGCATGATTGCAGTCTAGTTGATTTCATCCGCAAGAATGTTTGTAAGCTGTGCATCCGCCGTGAACATGGGAAAATGAATCCCCGTCCATGAATGCCGTGACCCCTGAGCGTCGACCCGCGACCGAGGAAATCTCGGGATTGATCGAGCGTGTCACCTTCCATAACGATGAGAGTGGCTTCTGCGTTCTGCGGATAAAAGCCAAAGGACAGCGGGATGACGTGACGGTCGTGGGCTCTCTGCCGTCAGTGACGGCAGGAGAATGGCTGGCGGCGGAAGGCTGGTGGGTCAGGGACAATGAACATGGGCTGCAATTCAAAGCCACCACTCTGAAGACCGTGCCGCCGACCACAGCCGAGGGGATCGAGCGGTACCTCGGCAGCGGACTTGTGAAGGGCATCGGCCCGATCCTCGCGAAGAAACTCGTGGGGCACTTTGGAGCCGATGTTCTCGCCGTCATTGAAATTCGCCCGTCCGAACTGCAATCGGTAGACGGGATCGGCCCCAAGCGCCGGGAGCGGATCGCACAGGCATGGCAAGAGGCGAAGCAAATCCGCGAGCTCATGCTGTTCCTACACAGCCACGGCGTGAGCACCGGCCGTGCGGTACGCATATTCAAGACCTATGGGGAACAGGCGATTGAGAAGGTTCGCAGCAATCCCTACGCACTGGCGAAAGACATCTACGGGATCGGCTTCGCGACTGCCGACCAAATTGCGCAAAGGATCGGGATTCCGAAGGACTCGATCAACCGTGCCAAAGCAGGGATCGATCACACCTTGCTGGAGGCGACCTCGGACGGGCACTGCGCGTTGCCAGTCGGGAAGTTAAAACTCGCCGCCGTGAAGCTGCTGGAGGTGCCGGAAGCAATGGTCGAGCAGGCGCTTTCGCAGATGCTCGCAGGCGGTTCCCTGCTGCTGGAGGAGATCGAGGGCGAGACGCTGGTCTTCCTGCCCCACCTCAGAAAGGCGGAAGAGGGGATTGCGGCACGAATCAAGCGATTGGCGGAAGGGCAACCGCTTTATCCACCAATCGAATTTGAGAAGGCGGTCGGATGGTGCGAGAAGCGGACGGGCAAAACGCTTGCGCCCAGCCAGCGCGAGGCGCTGAAGACGGTTCTCGCCAAACGGGTGGTCGTGATCACGGGCGGCCCCGGCGTCGGCAAGACCACGCTCGTCAATTCCATCCTGATGATCTTGGGGGCAAAGAATGTGAAGTGCCTGCTGTGCGCCCCAACAGGACGGGCGGCGAAGAGGTTGAACGAGACCACGGGCATGGATGCGAAGACGATCCATCGCCTGCTGGAGATTGACCCCGCGACTGGGCGTTTTAGCAGGAATGAAGCCAATCCGCTTTCCTGCGGCCTGTTGGTCGTCGATGAGACATCCATGGTGGACGTGCCACTGATGCACTCTCTGTTGCGGGCGGTGCCGAACCATGCCGGGCTGATTCTGGTTGGCGACGTAGACCAGCTTCCCTCGGTCGGGCCGGGCACGGCGCTGCATGATTTGATCGAGAGCGGCGTGGTGCCGATCATGCGCCTGACGGAAGTCTTCCGGCAGGCGGCGAACAGCCAGATCATTGTGAATGCCCACCGCATCCGCCGCGGACAGATGCCAGACGTGCGCGGAGCAGGGCGAGACTCCGATTTCCACTTCATTGAACGGGATGAGCCAGAGAAGGTCGCCGCGACACTCGTCAAACTGGTGAAGGAACGAATTCCGCAACGCTTCGGGTTCGATCCCATCCGCGATGTTCAAGTTCTTTGCCCCATGAACCGAGGATCGCTCGGGGTGCGCGAACTGAACTCGGCGCTTCAGCAGGCATTGAATCCAGTACAAGCGGGAGAAACCGTTGTCGAGCGGTTCGGGTGGCGGTTCCGGATGCGCGACAAAGTTATCCAGACGGAGAACGACTACGACAAGGATGTATTCAACGGCGATGTCGGAACCATCGAGCGCATCGACCCCGCCGAGCATGAGGTCACGATCCGCTTCGACGAGCGCAGGGTACAGTACGACTTCGGGGAACTGGACGAGGTCTCGCTTGCCTACGCGGTCACCATACACAAATCACAGGGGTCGGAGTTTCCGGCCGTGGTGATCCCGATCGCCACGCAACATTACATGCTGCTGCAACGCAATCTGATCTATACGGGGATCACACGGGGGAAGAAGCTGGTCGTGCTGATCGGGCAGAAGAAGGCGCTTGGCATAGCCGTCCGCAACGACCGCCCGCAGGGGCGATATTCTGGGCTTCTCGCTAGTCTACGAGGCAACGGGCAACGAGGGGCAGTATCGTAGAGTAGTTGCAGGGAGCGTCTGGAAACCTCAATGAGAACTTTCACCGACAAAGAGCCCCTCAACGACGCCGAACTCGACTGCCTCGGGAACTTCCTCAAAAGTTGCAAGGACGGGAAGGCGATGAACGTCGAGCAGCTTGACGGGTTCTTCGCCGCCCTGATCGCGGGGCCGGAGACCGTGATGCCGAGCGAATACTACCGGGAGGCCTTCGGCGGCGAGATGTCGGACGCGTGCGAGTTTCATTTGGAGATGAGACGGCGCTGATCTATCCGTGGCGGATCGTTAAAGAGAAGTTCAACGAAAATTCTCCACCAGCATCAAATCGCTGGCCGCTTCATCAATCCGTGAATACAGCAACCACTTGCCGTCGGGCGAAACGGAAAGCCCGCCCAGCCAGGGAGCAGGAGGCTTATCGAACGTGTAGATTCGACGGATGCGCGAGCTACGGAGATCCAAGAAATCAAGCTCCGTTTTGGCACCCGTATCTGGGTAAAAATAAATGCCTGATTCAACAGGCCACCATTCGTAGCCGTTTGAGCGAAGGGCCGGCATTGCATCCACCATGCTTTCACCGCCTCCGTCCGGCCGCATGCGCCATAACCGGAACTTGCCTTCGGTGAAGCGAACGAAATAAACATACTGTCCATCGGGCGATTCGATGGGCATGCTGGAGGCTGTCTTGGTCAGTTGTACCGCGCGCCCGCCGGTCGCACCCACGCGCCAGACCGTGAGGCTTTCATGGGTCAACCCACTCGCGAAATAAATCCACCTCCCGTCATGCGACCAACTGGGCAAGGAATTCATCCGGGTTCCGGTCTCCAATTTCCTCGGGACTCCGCCGTTCGCATCCATGACATACACGTTGGCCTCTCCCCCAACCCGTGAGTCGAAGACGATCTGGTTGCCGTCGGGCGACCAGCGGGGCGTCCCGGTCATTCCGTCACCCAAAAAGGTCATCTGGTGGGCATTGCCACCATCGCTGTCACATACCCATATTTCATTAGTGCCGGAACGGTTGGAAACGAACACGACTCTTCTGCCATTCGGCGAAATTAATGGGCCATATTGCTCCCGCGTGGAGGTTACAAGTATGCGGGCCCGAGCTTTTGCGCCATCCAGGTCCACCCTCCAGATATTTCCCTTGATCCGGGACCGCACGTAGGCCAGCCGCTTGCCGGAGGAACTTATGACCGGAGAGCTGGCATCGTGCCCGGCGGGCACTTTTTCCGGGGATTCAGACTGGCCAAGCGTGATCTGCCACAGATCCCCACTTTCCACTCCTCTTGGGAGAGAAACGCTTGAGAAAACAATCCGCGCACCGTCGCGACTCCAGGTAGGACCCTGAATGTCTCGCGGTCCGCCGAAAAGTCGTCGGTTCTTGCCTCCCCGCAGCTCTAGCAAATTCAAAGAGTAATCCCCATTGTCCCGGACACAGGTATACGCGAGCGAGTCTCCGCCTGGGGAGAACCCAGGTTCAAAGACGAACTCACATTCGGTGTCCATCTGCTTCCGCTCCAGCGTATCCAGTGAGAGTAGGAAAAGCTTTGTTGAGTACGCGACCAAAGGGACCCGATCGACGAATGCGAGTTGCTTCCCGTCGGGTGACCAGGAAATGGCTGCCTCTGGGTCCCAGAGCGTAGAGTTATTCGTGGAAACGAGTTTTCGTTCTGGTCCACCCAGGGCAGGAACCAGGAAAATACCCCCGTCCTCTGTGGTCAACCGGTGCACAGCGATATTGCGCCCATCGGGCGACCACGCCACGCCGAGCCATGGAGCCGGATGATTCGTCAACCGTAGCGGCTTATCCGTGCCGATAACTTTGACGTATAGATCGAACCCCGCTCCATTGGTTTCGCCGTCCCATCCGAAGGCTACTTGGCTACCATCCGGTGAGAAGCTGGGAGAAATCTCCTGACCGGGGAGGGTGGTCAGCGGGACTGCCTCGAGTGGTTGTGGCTGAGATTGGTGCGTGAATAAGCTGATGAGCCAGTGGCGGGCAATCGGAGAGAACAGCAAACCCGAGGCTATTAGTAAAATCACTGACCCGACTGCGATTCCAATTTTCCAACCCCGGCCAGCAATTCCGTCTTTTTGCCCGTTTACTGATGCCTGAGATTCGATCGAATTTGCTTGTTCGGCCCTCTCCACCTGTCCAATGAAGCGATAGCCACGCCGTGGCAGAGTCTCCACAAAACGCGGGTTCTCCGCTGAATCTCCTAACGCTTCGCGCACCCGGTTGATCGCGGCATTGAGTCCGCGATCGAAATCCACGAAGGTGTCGGCGGGCCAAAGCCGCTTTTGCAGTTCTTCGCGGGTTACCAGTTCACCCCGCTGCTCCAACAGGATGGCCAGGATTTGGAAGGGCTGGCCGGTGAGTCTCACCTTTACTCCACTTTTTCGTAATTCCGCGGAGCGCAGATCAACCTCATAGGCGCCAAACCGTACCACATTCGGACTGGAAACCGCGTCCTTCACCAGCGAGCTACCTCAAGTCCGTTCAGTCTAGCATTGGAGAGCAAGCCACCGACTGAAAACAGTTTTATTCCTGTTTTCCAATTCATTTCCGTTTCCAACATTCCCAGATAAGCTGCTTGATCCCAGTCAGTTGCCGACTTATGTCCTTCCAACTTTTCTTTAGCTTTCAATCAAGCTCCCGTGCATTGAGGTAGCCGGCGTCCCGGCACAAGTTGTCCTCACCGCAGCAATCCGCACGGAGGAGGACGGCATGAACACAAAGCATGGTAATCGGGGATTGAAAGCTACCAGGAACCGAAATTCTGCGGGATGCCAGTTCAAGCGAGGGTTCTTACTGGTGGTCTTAGCACTATTGATTCGCTTGGCTCATCCCACAGCGGCCTTCGCTTCGGAAACAGACAATGGTCCTGCCATCACTGTGCTCGTTTTCAACTTTAGAGAAGCTCCAGTGGAAACATTGGTGAAGGCTGAGAAGGAAGCTGGCAGAATCCTTGACCAAGCTGGCGTGCATGTCACCTGGCGAGATTGCCCGACTGGAGACGAACCCTGCCGCAAAGGCCCCGGCCGGGTCTTTTTCCTGGCGATGATGGCAGGCCCGATGCAGAATAAGTTCTTGGATACTGTTTCCGGCTACGCCGTCCTTCCGGAGCACCTCGCTGTCGTTTATTACGATTATCTGCCACGCATACCCGGCGGCCAGAGCAACCTGTCCGACACTGCTGTGATCCTAGGTTGCGTCATTGCTCACGAACTAGGTCATTTGTTGCTAGGTACCCATAGACATTCCATCGCCAGAGTTATGCAAGAACGCTGGGGAGTAGAACAGACGCGGCTCGCACTCATGTCACGGCTGTCTTTTCTGCCCGAGGAAGCAAGACTCATCCATGCCGAAACAGTGGCACCCGAAACAAACGACAATTCGACGTACGCCCTTAACCTCTCACTAGCGCCGGATAAAGCCGCTGCACACCATAGGTCACTGTAGCTTCGCGTACTCCGCCTTGGCAGCGATGAAGATGGGAATGTCAGGGTCGGCGTCTTTCCAAAGCGTGAGGAAATCCTGATAGGCCGCCTTGGCCTTGGCGGTGTCGCCTTGCATGGCATAGGTGTGCACCATGCGGCCACCTGCGGTCGGACTCATTTCTGGCTCAGAAGATAGAGGTCGGCCTGACCGCCATGACGCGCATAGACGATGGTGGAAAGGTCCCTGGAAAGATCGTAGGTCTTACTTCTGTATGGCAGGTCAAATGCAAAGGGGACCTGCAGCGCGACCTGCGGCGCCCCGATGATTTTGCCTTCTCTCCAAGGCTGACGGAAAATCGTGACTTCACCACGGGAAGCGACTGCATACAAGAACGACTTGCCATCGCGAGCAAAAGTTGCACCGAGCGTTCCCGCGCCAGGAAGCAGTGAGATGCATTTCCTATCGGAGATGGAGACCTCGTATATTCCTATCTTTTCTCCCCACATTGTGACCCATAGCAAGAACTGTCCGCTGGTGTCAACATCGGTCACTCCGCCCGCGCCACAGTTGTCCATGAATTTCTCCGGCTTCGAACCGTCCGTGCTCAATTTCCAAACGTGGCGTGTCGGACTCGCCTTCTCTATGCCGGTCACGTAAATGGTCTTCTGGTCAGGGCTCCACGCCGACCACTCGAAGATATCTTCTATCCGTGGGAGCTCGCGAAGACCGCTGCCATCAGCCCCGACAATGTATGTTTTGGCACCTTTGGCACCTGCCCCGGCTCCCGCCTCAAAAAAACACAGGTGAAAATTGTCCGGCGCCCAAGTCCCCGCGTCCACGTCTTCGCCGCTGGCGAGTTTCACTTTATTGCCTCCGTCGATGTCCGACACCCACAGTTCGTACTTCTGGGGTGCGGGGACCGTGAGGTACATCACGCGCTTCCCGTCGGGCGAGATGCTCGGCTCAAGTACTTTCTCTGGCACGATGTTCTTGGATTCATTTGATTGCACATGGTACGCGGTCAGGGACCCGGAGGATTGGCCATTCACATAGTAAATCCCCTTTCCACCCGGGTCTGGCATAGGCGCGAAGTCGGGTCCCGTTCCGAAAGTTATCTGCTTCAGACTCCGGTCGTTCAAGCCGTATTTCCAGATGTTCGTCAGCCCGTTTACAGCCCGGCTGAACACTACGGTTTTCCCTGGTTCGGCCCACACGACGTCAGAATTCCCGTTCACCTCACCCAAATCAACCGCCTCATGGGTGGTCACGTTTATTCTGTAAAAACGCAATTTGGGTTCATAGCCTGTAACACCAGCAGCGAGCAGGTCCTTGCCGTCGGGAAATAGCAGCGCCGGGACGAAGATGAGACCAGTACCTTCGGGGGGGTTGTACACTAATTCTTCGTTCAATCCGGATTTTCCCGAGCGAAAAATCCCGGCGACCTCAGGCTTGAAATAATAAATGAATGCGCCATCCGGCGAGGGAACCACGGAGATGGCAGACGACAGCACACGACGGGGAGCCCCACCGAGCGTAGGCACGGCCCAAACTTCGTTGCTACCGGGGGGAGGTTTCTCGAAGTAGATTTCTTTCCCGTCGGGTGAAAAATTGTCCACAGCTTTGCTGCCTTGGTCATTCGTGAGTTGAAGGGGCTCGCCACCAGAGGTAAGCATCAGGAACACTTGTTCGTAGCCGTCTACTGGTGACGTAAATGCCACAGCGTGGCCGTCGGGGGAGAGTGTCGCGAGTTTTATCGGTTTGTGCCACTGGCTAATTTGCGTAATCTTTGTGGGGCTGCTCGAAGTGTTCGAGCGGGGCCAAAAGTGATAGGCCACAAAAGCTACTGCCAGGAGTGCGCAGCAAACGGCCAAGACAATGTACCGCTTTCGTGCAAGGGCCGCTGACGGCTGAGCCGCCGCAACCGAGCGAGTTGGTTCTGCAGTGAGTTCGTCAACCGCTCCACTCCCCGATGACGATATTCGACCCGGATCCGAATCTCGCTTCAGGCGCAGCAGTTCGGAACGCATTTCCGACGCGTGCTGATAACGCAGTTCTCGGTCTTTCTCCAACGCTCGGTTGATGATTCTCTCCAAATCTGTTGGCAGGTCGGGATTCAGTCGTACGGCTGGAACTGGTTGCCGTACCAGGATGGCATGGAATATAGTTCCAGGACTTTCCCCACGAAAAGGCAACGCACCTGTTGCCATCTCATAGAGCACGGTCCCAAATGAAAACAAATCTGTGCGTGCATCCAGTTCTTTGCCCCGCACCTGCTCGGGCGACATGTAAGCGACTGTGCCGATGGTGCTGCCGGGACTCGTTAAATGCTCGGGGTCTATTTCATTTGCGGCGAGTGTGGTCGCATCATCAACTGAGCTTCTTGTCGAACTGACTTTGGCCAATCCAAAGTCGAGAATCTTCGCGTGGCCACTCTCGGTGACGAAGATGTTCGCAGGCTTGATGTCTCTATGGACGATGCCTTTCAAATGGGCCGCGTTCAGCCCCTCGGCCACACCAATCGCCACATCCAGCAAAACTTCCCGTTCCACTGGCCGACCAGCAATGGTGTGTTTCAGGGTCTTCCCTTCTAGAAATTCCATGGCGATAAACGCTCTGCCGTTTTCTTCGCCGATGTCGTGGATGGTGCAAATGTTCGGATGGTTTAGGGCCGAAGCGGCTTTGGCCTCTCGTCGAAATCGCTCCATAGCTTGCCGGTCGTGGGCGAGGCCATCAGGCAGGAACTTGAGAGCGACAAACCGGTCCAGGCGTGTGTCCTGAGCCTTGTAAACGACGCCCATACCGCCACCGCCGAGCATTTCGAGAATGAGGTAGTGCGAAATGGCCTGGCCGATGAGTGATGAAGAGTCCGCCATTTGGCGCTCATCTTAGGTTGCGCCAGAGGGCAAGTCAACGAAGATAGACGCGTTATTTCAGTTTCGCGTACTCGGCCTTTGCAGCGATGAAAATCGGAATGTCAGGGTCGGCGTCTTTCCAGAGTGTGAGGAAATCCTGATAGGCCGCCTTGGCTTTGGCGGTGTAGCCTTGCATGGAGTAGCCTCTGCCCATGCTTAAGCGGAACCCGTCAACTCTGAACAGCAAAGACCTTTCGACCTTTCGACGCAATGCTTATGGAATTTGCCGAACTACACCATGTGCTTGAGGTAGCCAAGTTCGGAAGTCGTTATCCAGACCCAAAAACGTGTCTCAGCCAGGTTGTCAAGGATTTCAAACCGCGGGATGCATGAGCAGGCTTCCAGAAAGGAATTTCGCGTCAATTCAGGGGGATTCTAAAAAGATTCCTCTGGACCGTCAGCCGAGTGTAAGCGTAGGTGGAAGGATTGGGACCGGGAGCGAAAACCGATATCCCTGTCATATCAATCACCGAGACCACGTTTAGACCTTTTAGGTCTTCGGCTGACCTGATACCTGATGGCGGTAGAGCGGGAAGCGACTTTCCGGCAGGGAGGGCGATTACGTATACTTTTCCGCCACCCATCTCGCCGACTCCACGCACTCTAACGTAGAAGTATTTGCCACTCGGCCCCCAACCCACCTCGCAGAAATCGCAAATGCGAATCTTGGGACCTCCTCGCACAGGTTGGGCCGTCAGTACGGGATAACGCGTCAGCAGCCACTCTCCGTCGGGCGAAACCCCAAAGAAGTTCGGGGCGGGTTCTGCGGTAATTTTGTGAGGCATCGCGTCATTCAGTTCTACGGTGTACACGATGTCCGAGTCTGCCTCTCTACCACGGAAGAAAAGAGTGCCCGCGGGACTGAAAGATGGGTTGTCTGACTCGATGGAGGTCACCTGTTGCGGCGGTGTATGGTGGTCGAGAGCGGATATCCAAATGCGTGAATTGGCCTGTTCATTCAGAGAGGTAAACGCGACGCGTTTTCCGTCGGGTGCAAGATCGAAGTCAGTTATGAGAATACCCGGTAAGACGCTCTCCGTGCGGCCAGACTCCAGGTCCGCCATCCAGAGCTCCCCAGATTTCCAGGCGCGCGAACTCTCCTTGCGTGCGAGATAGAACAGTTTCTTCCGATCGGGAGAGAACACGGAACGTGCGGCCCAGCCACCTACGCCCAGACCCGGCAAGGCAGCAAAGCCCTCGAAAGAAATCTGCCGATCACCTTTGGCATCGTGGAGCCAAACGCTGCTCTGCCGAATGCCCGCGGAGGTCACGAGCGAGCGACCGTCTTGGGCAACTGCAATGCCTTCCTCCTCGGTAGGCCCGAATGTGATTTGCGCAGGCTCACCATTGGGGTAGCGTTGGCGCCAGAGGTGGAAGCCGTCTCCAGTGTCTGCGCTGAAATACATCCATTTACCGTCGGGAGACCAAGCTGCATAGGTGCATTTCGCCTTTTGGGGCCCCGCACTGGTACCTGCGGAACTTCCGTCAAACGGAAGCAAGCGGCACGGTCGCCAACCGATTTTGTCCATTTCAGAGACAAGGACCCACTTTCCGTCGGGAGAGAGCCAGGAGCGGTGTGCCATACCTATTTCGTTGGCGGGCGCATACACGTCACGCTCCCCTGCGCGGCTCTCCTCCGCAGTAACGACAGTCATGTGCACGCCGGTTTTGATCTCCGAAAAGAGTACGTGTTGCTTGTCAATCCAGGTGAGCGCTGCCGCGTTGGGCAGCGTCTGATTCGGCTCTCCGCCTAGCACAGGCACAATCCAGGTGTTCCATCCAAAGCTGGTGTCTGTCGCCGTATAGGCGATGCGCGAACCATCCGGGGAGAATACCGGAGCCATTTTCGGGAGAGTGTCGTGAGTAAGCTGAACTGGTTGGCCATCCGGCAACATTTTTACGTAAATCTGGCCAGGAGTGACGAAGGTATCCGGCCCGCGGATGAAGGTAATCATGTGGCCATCGGATGAGAGTGCGGGCGAAACTGCGGAATCGGCGAAATTCGTGAGCTGCACCCATTTGGACCGGGCAGGAGAGTCCCTGCGATCCCAACGAAGCAGGGCAAACCCAACCGCAACTACCGCGAAGGTAGCAACTGCTAGTACGACGTGCCGTACCTTGCGGGACGGCGCTGGGCGTCTCGATTCGTTAACCGCGACTTTGGATGTAGACTCCCAGTCGCGTTTCAATCGTTGCAGGTCGGTGCGAATGTCGGCGGCACTTTGGTATCGGAGCTTTCTGTCTTTTTCCAATCCCTTGTTGGCGATACGCTCGAGTTCGGGAGCCGAATTAGGATTTGCTTGGGTTAATGGGATCGGTGCTCGATTCAGAATCGCGTCATGGATGACCGCAGCGGTGTTTCCGGGGAATGCCATGCGGCCACTAGCCATCTCATACAAAACCGCACCAAACGAAAACAAGTCCGTCCGTGCATCTAGTTCTTCTCCACGCGCCTGCTCAGGCGACATATACGCGACCGTACCCACGGTCGAACCGGGGCTAGTCAGCAGAGTGTCCTCAGTAGCAGTCGGCATTGCAGAGACACCACCCTCGGACACAGGAGAGAACTTTGCTAGACCGAAATCAAGGATTTTGGCGTTACCCAGTTTAGTTACGAAAATGTTTGCTGGCTTGATGTCTCGATGAATTACTCCTTGGGCGTGTGCTGCTCTGAGCGCGTCGGCAATCTGGATAGAGAGTTCAAGTATTTCGTCGAGCGGAAGCGACTTGCCAGAAATGTGGTGCTTCAATGTCTCGCCGTCTAGGAACTCCATGGCAATGAATTGTTGGCCGTTTTGCTCACCGATGTCGTGAATCGTGCAGATGTTCGGGTGATTTAATGCCGAAGCGGCTTGCGCTTCCCGGCGGAAGCGTTCAAGGACAGCAGGGTCATGGAGCATTTCAGCAGGCAGGAATTTCAAACCCACAGCGCGATGGAGCCGCGTGTCTTCGGCCTTATACACCACGCCCATACCACCACCACCGAGTTTCTCGATGATGCGGTAATGCGAGATGGTCTGGCCGATGAGCGAATCGGTAACTGCCATGTGCGCTCATGTTAGGTTGCGTTGGAGGGCAAGTCAACGAAGAGGGCCTACCGAAGCGCACCAGAAATGCCAATTTACAGGTGAAGAATTACAGGTGAAGTTTTCTGGTGATTTTTGCTAAGTGATTGAAATCAATGGTAGGCCCGTGGGGCCCGAACCCCAGACCCCTGATGGTCTTACTCCTCCTGTGTTGGCACGGCGATCGAACGAGCTCCGTTCTTGCCCACGGCACGCACCGCAAAGAAATGGTTGTCCGTGGATACGCCAGTCAGCACCGTGCTACTGCTCGAGATTACAAAATCATAGACTTGCCACCGGGGTGCCGTGGTATCTCGCCAAAGAATCTCGAATCCAGCCCGCTCTGAGTCATCCTGCGCGGACCACGAAATCTTTGCGTCCGGGCTGACGGCCCCGGCAAGCAGAACTTTGCTGGGCGGTGCGGGAGCCATCGCTAACTGCCGGAGAGCTTCGGCGTTGTCACGCGCAACGGCTCCGAGAAACGTGAAATTGAGGTGCCTCTCCAGGTCTCCGAATTCCACACCATTCTCCGTGCGCGGAGTCTGATGCTGGTGAGCATAATTCTCGAGCGGCTCCGTGAAGCGCACAGCGGGTAGCCCCTTTTTGTAGAAAGGGTATTGGTCGCCGCCTCGGCCATAACGGTCCACCAGGAAAATCATACGAATCGCGTTGGGGCCATCGATTTCCTCAATGGCTCGAGCTAATTCGCGCGAGGGCGAATCGCAGTCGTCAATTTTACCCTCGCCGGAGAAGACTCGCACGCGATGCGGTCCACTTGGCGAAGGATCGGCGCCGACTATGTCATCGTCTAACATTCCGCCGACCGTATAACCCTGCGATTGAATCCAGTCCACCATGTGCTCACTTCCGAGGAGGCCTTGCTCCTCGCCGGAGACTACAGCGAACAGCAATGTCGATCGGAACCCTGCTCGACCACTGCTCGAAAGTTTGCTGAGCAAGCGGGCGCATTCGATGCTCACGGCGGTGCCGGAAGCGTCATCATCCGCTCCAGGCGCGTCCGGCACGGGATCCGTCCACCGGGATGAAAGTGAGTCCATATGCCCCGAGACAAGGAATAGGGTCTTCGCAAACTGCGGATCGCTGCCAGGCAGAATGGCGTACACGTTTTCCATCTGGGCAGGCTTTCCGTTTGTGCGCTCCGAAGTCGCTTCGAATTTGTCGATGATGATTTGCAGCTTGCCGCCAGATTCCGCTGCAATGGCTCTTAACCGGGCTACCACCTGATCGCGTCCACAGCCGATGCCGCGATGCGAATCCGTCCACGACGATATTGACAGGCGCGTTCCGCAGCTAACCAGCTGGTGAATAAGCGCTCGCATGGATTCTTCATCGATGTTCGCACGCGGAATTTCGCCGCCCGGTCGGGAGAGCAGAGTTGGTTTTGGCCGACCGTGCAACGGCTCGTCGGGATCTTGCACACTGCTTTGACGAGGAAGTGCCGGGCCTGCCAGCAGGCCGAAACAGAGTAGAAGGACAGCCGATGTGCGGCAAATTCGATCACAAAAACGAGGAACAAACTTGCGGCGGATCATGGTATTCACCTTCCTGTCGAAGAGTGCAGCCATTCTAGTGTGGTGTCCCAGCTAATTCTTTGCAACGGCGCACCTTGTCGAGGATGACATCAGCCGTGGCCTTCCCAAACGAAAGGCTGGGGCTTGTTATTCCAATTGGCAAGCCACGCATAGATGGCACGTTCGAGTTCTTCGACACTACGGAAGGTGCCGCGGCGGATCATGCGTTCCGTGATCAAGGCGAAGAAGCGTTCCACCTGATTGAGCCAAGAACTGCTGGTGGGGATAAAGTGGAAATAGAAGTGGCGGTGCTTTTTGGATTTGAGCCACCGCTGTACCGTGGCGCTCTTGTGCGTGCTGTAGTTATCCAAAACGAATGTGAAACTGGTCCCATGAGTTCTTCCAGTGTGCCATCTCCAAGCTGCTCGTAATTCCCGAAAATAACAAGGGTGCCGGGAGTCCCCGTAGCACCTGGGGTGAGTGTGCCACCCATCGCGACATTGCCGTTGATTGTGCCGGTGCCGCCGAGGGCGCCGCGCTCAATATCCACGAGGGCACTCCCGGTTGCGGTGAGAATGCCGTTAACAATGGTGCTGCCCGCCGTCTGTGTGTAGTTGGTGCTTGTAGTGAACAGACCCGACTTGGAGATCGTTACGGCACCAGAATTTGTGAAGGTTCCACTGTTGTTGATCGTCGAAGCTGAGAAGACGTTCCCGGGTTAGAAGACTAATTACTTGACTTACTCATAGGAAGCGTAGAGTGTTGGCCTCAGACCTTTCTTGGGTGTTGGCCAAAACACGCGCCAAGTCTGTGTGCTATTTTCCTGGTGCCGTGCTCGCGTCACATTGTGCTTTTGAGTGAGGGTCACATGCGAATCAAACAAGTGATAGGACTCGTAATCCTTTTCATCGGACCGTTCAGCATCCCATCCTCAGGCCAAGTAGTTGCCACTTGGATCGATAGCAGCGGCAATTGGAGCAACAGCGCGAACTGGAGCACTCTGACTGTGCCTAATAACGGCGGCGGGAAAACCTACGATGTGGTGATCAATGGGACAGGGACCGATAAGGTCACATTCGATGCGAGCAGCACTACCATCAACAGCTTGACGCTCGGGCTTGGGGAGACTTTCCAGAGTACCGGCACTTCTCCGACCCTTACGGCGGGAGGCATCACTAACACTGGCGGAACCATTAACTGGGGAAACGGCTCCTTAACCATAGGAGGCTTGTCAAACAACGTTGGAGGAGTTGCAAATATTCATAACACCAGAGTGACCATGGGTAGCTACGATTCGGATTTAGGTGGCCAACTTCAGCTCACGCGCTGCACTGGGAGGATCGGCGAGGTGACTGGCGGTATGGACAATTCACTTATCATCAGTGGCAGCAACCTGACGGTCGGAAATGTGTTTTTTAACGAAATGGCTAGTACGGTATCAATCACGTCTAGCACCGTGATATTAGGGGGTGTGAGTACCCCCGGCGACCAATCCAGTGTCTTTATTGGGGGAAGCTCGGTAATTAGCAGCGGAGGTTTTGAGGCGCTCTTTGCCAGTAACGTAATTATCGACAATAGCAGCGTAATTGTTGGAGGCTTAGCAAATGAAACTTTCAATAGCCTAATGTCTATAGAGAACAGCGCTGTGACCGTCAACGGGGACGTCGCTAATAATGGATTATTCGGCGCGAGTGGATCGTTAACCGTTTCGGGAGACTTTTCGAATGGTAGTTCCGACGGTAATCCGGGTCTTGCAGGCATCGACGGACCATTCATTGTGAAGGGGACTTTGAATAACATGGACGGGGCGCGTTTGTTCATCGACGGGCCGTCGAACATTCATGCCGTCCAGAACGACGAATCATGACGGCAGGGGGGGTAATGATCGTAAACCGCGGAGGATTCAGCAACCAAATGAATGGGAGCCTAACCCTCTCTGGAGTCACAAATGTAATGGGTGGCTTCACCAATTCAGGTGGAACTGTGATCTTGAACCCATCTGCGATACTTACTTCCGACAGGTATTCTCAAAGCGGCGGCTCTACCGATGTTTCGGGAACTCTCTCGACAGCTTCTTACAAGCAGAGCGGCGGAGACACTGTCATTGAGAGCGGCGGGACAATCTCGGCAACGACCTTCAAGGCGACAGGCGGCACCGTTACGGTAAACGGCACTCTCGACCCGACGGCGGTCGAAATGGGTTCAGGGGCGACTCTCCAAGGTACAGGCAAAATCGTTGGCAATGTGTCCATGGGTGGAACAATGCTCCCTGGAGGCCCTGGCGCTCCAGGAACTGTTACTATTTTTGGAAATTACGAGCAGACTGGAAACGGTATTCTCAGGGAGCTTATCAGCTCCACTTCGAGCGGTCTTCTCAACGTGAGTGGTGATGTGGCCCTCGATTCTGACTCAATACTTTCTATCACGCTGATCGGGGGCTTCAATCCCTTAGGGGACACTTTCACGATCATTGATTACGCTTCTCTCGTCGGTCAGTTTTCAAACGGTTCGAGCTTCTGGGACGATGGTTTTCTCTGGGATGTGAATTACGGGGCAAATCAAATCGACATCAGTGCCGTGAGATCGCCCGAACCGAGTGCGCTACTCCTGCTCTGTATTGGCGTCGCTGTACTCGCTCTCATCGCCCAGCGGAAAACGGCCGAGACGCATCTCTTAGCGTAACGTACAGACTCGCAGGTTCTTCCGGGGGGCATTCTCAATGAGTAGCGAGTCACGAGGCATTGGTCTGCTTCAAGTGGTCTGGATATTGGCTGGCATTTTGGTTGCCGTTGCAGCTGGATTTCATCTCTTTCACAGCATCCATGGTTCGTCTGTTCGATTCGGTACGCCTTACCAAGCGGTCTTGTTGACGAACGGCTCAGTGTATTTCGGTCATCTGCAAGATTACGGTGCATCTCATCCATTCCTAACGGACGTGTTCTACGTCTTGAGTCAAACCGACCCTGAAACGAAACAGGTCAAGAGTTCGCTCGTCAAGCGAGGCAAGGAGATGCACGAGCCTGACCGCATGTATCTCAACCCCAGCCAGATTGTTTTCGTGGAGACTGTGGGCACCAACTCAAAAGTTGCTCAGCTCATTGCCCAGGCACCGCACTGAGTTGGCACGACCGGTGCAGCTCCGGGCGCAAAAACTGCACTACTGAGCATCAGACCTTATGAAGAGTGGATGAGCAAAAGGTCCCATCTCAATTTGCTGTAGACGCACAACTGTGTGGGCACGAGTTCTTTCTTTCATTTTCACAAGGACAGAATGTCATGACATTGGCTGCGAAAACGTCCAGTTTTGGACACAGGCAGTGGGGATTTTGGACAAGATAGGTCAGCCGTGGCCAGCGGAAAGGCACTTTGTCTCCGGTCAACGGGTCTCTATGACGATCTGCCACGGATAGATCAGCGCCGTTTCGTCCCCGAATGAAACTTGAAGACAGACACCATCTGTCCTGTCAACGATGGCTTTGACCGTCGCTTCCACGATTCTGCCGCCCGATAATTTAACCATCAGGTGGTCGCTGACTGGGCACTTGAAGTCAACTAGTTAGCGACTCGATGCTCTAAGCGGTGTGTGAGCGCGGCTGTTCCATTCCGATTCACACACCAAGAGCGTTTGGCGCCAGGGAGGTGTTAAGTTGAGGGGTGTTTCTTTGGCTGCCAGAATACCTGTCGCAATCCTCAGTGTCTGTACCGGATTGCACACTAGGCCCGAATGGGACTATGTGAGGGCGGTGCAGCGTTAGGCGGACCGGAAGTACCATTTTCGCCGGAACACCGCCAGCGAGGCCATCCCTAATGCGAGCAGCATAAGCGTGGTCGGCTCTGGCGTCGAGGCGACCGGCCCCTCCACAGTTCCGGTAAACGTATCCGTCGAAGTTTGGATCGACCAATCGATCAAGCCTACGGCAGCGCCCGATGGTGGGTCGATCTCGAAATAACTATAAGGGGCTCCCTGGTCATCGGGAAAAGTGTCGCTTTGGCAAACAGGTAGTGGAGGAGGAGGACATAATGAGGGGGGGAAACCCATAACAAAAGTGGCTGTGCTACCCGTAAAAGTTACATTGGTCCCGAACGCAGTACTAACCTCTTCGTTGCCGGACGCGCTTGTCACCCCGGACATGCGTGAAAAAGCGATCACATTGCCCGGAATGAATGTAGCGCTACCCGAGACAGCCAAATCGTACCAAAACACCCCACCACCTGGGGAATTGGGGTCGACAACGATTGACGCAGAGTTGCACCGCGCGGAGGACGCGAAGCCGAGGAACGCAATAACAGCGGCTAAAGCGGCCGTCCCAGACATTCCCTTTAGCATTTGTTCTCCCCAGTTAGCAGGCGTTGGTGTCTGCATCTTCGGAGGTGCGGACAGAAAGATGTTGACCACGTAACTTCATGCATGCAAGGTGCCAGACCAGCGTTGCCCTCAACTCTATATCTTTCTAGGAAATAGCGGCGCACATAAGACTTTCAGCAAACATTTTTTGTATGGAAAGAGAATCGCTTTTCTCAATTTGTGCTAATTCAGTGTGTGCGTCGGAGGAACGCACCTAGCGCCAGCGAAGCAAGGGTGATGAAGTGGGGGAATGAGAGAACAGCACACGCTCGAGAGAGTTCAGCATCGGCGCAGCCGTACAGAGGCGGAGCAATTGGTCGAAGCATTCGAGTCCAGTGGTTTGGGGCGGCGAGAGTTTTGCCCGAAACATGGAGTAGCTTTGGGGACGCTGGATTTTTGGCGGAAGAGACGGCGGCAGGAGCGGGATAAGGTGGCCAGCAAGCGACCGAGAATGCGAAATGAGGATGTTGGGGCAGGGGTGGCGAACGGCAGCAAACTGGTGGCCGTGGAACTAGCGGGTTTGCAAGAAAACGCCGCGGGCGGCGGATTGGTGGTAGTCGTGTCGCGCGGGCGGCGGATTGAAGTGTCGCGGTGGTTTGATGCGGAGACGCTGGAGCGTTTGCTGGCTGTGTTGGAGCTGGTGTGATCCGTGTTTGGACTAGGACTGGCGACGCGGATTTATCCAAGGTCGGCCAAATCGCTGAGGAAATCCGAAACCTGCACGAACTTCGGTTGGAACTAATCCGAGAGAAACTGAACGCGACGTGATGGGTGTTGGATGCTGCTTCCTGTCGCGATCAGGCGGCACGGAGATTCTCGCGTCTATTGTCCAAGCCGTTGCCGTTCTGATGGTTAACCTGCGCCCAATTAGGACAGAGGTGTTTGTGCATCTGAACTTGCGCACCGTCAATCCATGCGACCGCGTAGGACGCCCGCTTTCCATTCTTATTTACGTACCAGTGATGTCTCCTTACTCTGTGAAAATCTTTTCGGGATACTAGGCATTCGAGAACCGTCCCGTTTCGACGCTCTAGCAAGATAACCTCTGTACGGCGACGAAGTTTGAGTCTGTTTGGACCCTTCGCGGCGGGGCGACTGTAGCCATGAATAAATCGAAAAGGCTGACCCATTACATGACCGTGTCGCCGATCGCTTTTCGTCACAATCTTCGTCTTTCGCCCACACCCGCACATGCACAGCCCCGAGGGATTCGCCGCGAGCCGCTTGTCTTCCATGGCGTCCTCCAGTCCCTCGAGTGACCATTGAGGTTGCGTAACCTGCGAACGCTAATTGCTTATTCGCAAAATCAACCGATTGTCGAATCTGTTCAAGCCTCTTGCAAGAGCGCTCCTACGCCTATTGTTATCTGTTGCCAACGTTTAAATCTCATGCTATAGCCTTCGGTTTGGAATCCCGTTTGCGAAAGACAGAAGGGATTTTCATTCAAGGAGACTTCAGAAGCAGAAGCCCGGAGGTAATATGAGGCATCAATCACCTGTACCGGCAATCGAGAAATTCAAGAATCTTGCCGTCAGATTTGCGGCGCTCATAGCGCTCTGCTGCGCGGCAATTCTGGTAGCAGTGCCGGCAGGGGCCAGTCCAATCTTTCTCTCGGCGATCGCAAATGTAACATGCCAGCCCGCTCCCACAACTGACAACTCGGGCCAAGTTATGGGCCAGTCGGTGGCGAATGCCAACGCCTCCTGCAACCATGGCGGTCAAGTTGCCAGTGCGACTAGTAGGTCGATGTTCGGCGATCTGGGCGTGCTCGTTTCCGCTAGCAGCACTGCCTTCGCCGACGGCGTTTCCGCGCAGGGAATCGCGGAGTTTGAGGACAGCATCACGTTCATGCCAATGGATCCAACCCAACTTGGCGCGCCCATTGATGTTACGGTCTCGATGATAGTGGAGGGGACTACAACCCTGACAGGCATTCCTTCAGGGGGAGGACCCGATGGCAACCTCACGCTTATCACAGAACTGGACGGCACGTCGAATGTTTACAAGGAACTCGACCAAATCGGGAAGCCGGTCCAGGTTACTGGCAGCAAAACTTTCACGTTACACACAACCGCCGGCGCCACCATGGCATTCCTGGCCATAGCTGATATCACGACGCGATCCACCGACGAGGATGTCGCCAGCAGCGGAAAAATGGACTACCTCGACACGGCCTCTTTCATAGTTACTTCAGACACGCCCGACGTTTCGATCGTAAGCGCGAGCGGTCACGATTACAGTGGCGCTACTGCGACTACGCCCGAACCGAGCGTAATGGTACTGCTCGTGAGTGGGCTCGCACCTCTGGTTTGGATCGGAGCGCGACGACGCAAATTAGGCCTTCCGTGGTACGCCTAAGTTTAGAAGGTCGAAGAGGCGCCACAAAAGGGCGCAATCATTTCAACGACCTCTGACTAGGCTTCTTTCCAGTTCGTGTTTGGGCACATGGGATCATCGGACGGAAACTCGATACCCACCCCAACCAGAAGTTCAAAATTCGGAAAAAATTCACGCACCCATACTCGTTTGCATTGACCCCCGGGGTGGCTGTCTTCCTACCCCATACCCAGGTACCGGGGGACTATCATCGAGACCGGGAACGAGTCGTACCGGTTTCGCAGGATACAACGGCCGGATCGCTCGCATCCCAAACAGCATCGTCTTGAAAGGGTCCGTCTTCAACTACTCGCAGGGATTCCGGTTTATCTGGGACGAGATTAAGGTAGTGCTTACAGGCACCAGCGACTCCCAACTTGCCAGGGCGATGCTTTTGAGGGTAGCCAAAGAGGCGATTGGTGAGTACCTGGTCGAGGCGCAGTCCTCTTGGAAAAGTATGAGCGAATATTATCAAAGCGAGAATCCTCCTTTAGAACCTACCGTCGCGCTGGTCGTAAACTCCGGATCGCTCGAATTCACTGTCAGCTATGTTGTGGACTACACGAAGCGGACTGCCATGCAAGATCAGTTGTTCACGAAAATCGCGGAGGAAGTGGCGGGTAGCAACGGACGGCTCAAATGGGCATCATCGGCAATTGCTGTCATAAACCAGCCGGCGACTCCGGCCCCTATCGAAGCCCGCCAGACGTCGTCGATCCTCGGCGCGGGCGAAGCGGCGGGTTCCGCAAATCGTGATCGATGAGAAAGTGCTTGTGGGTGTGACGAGAATAGGTGCCGCAACCACCGGTCGTCAGACTCAAAAGTATACAACTTGTGTACAAGAAGCCGGTCTTGAAGGGCCTGAAATTGGACCTAAGCAACTCAGAAGCGGGGCAACCACTCTGTCGCCTGTACCGCTTCGTATGAAGCGAGACGCTACGGTGGATATCGGGTGGTGACTCATGTTGGATTTAACGACCAAATCTGCCAGCAATCCACCCGACAATCAGACCACCCACCGCCCCAGATGCGAGAATTGGGGCCGTAGCTTTCGTGATGATGGCGTCCGGGAGGCTCAGCAGGATGCCGAGGAGCAACCCGACGACCCAGCCCGGCCAAGGCAGTCGTATGTTGCAGATTACGAATCCGAGACCGAAACGCGCGATAAACGCGCCGAGCATGGCCGCCCGCTTGTCCGGAAAGCTCAGGGGAATCATCAGCGCTGTATCCAGACTACCGAAGACCAACCCACAAAGTACGCCCAGAGAAATCCTTGACATTGCTTTTCCTCCAGCCGTTCTTCTACAGCGTCGCTATTTCGAATGCCAGCGATTTCTTCGACAGAATCAGAATGAGTAAGTACGCACGCCATCATGCAATCGAGAAACAGAACCCGCCGCGTGATATTTCGCGTGCCGGATGGCTCTGCGAATTCGACGGGGCGCTAATTCACCCTGACCTGTTCGCACAGACCGATTGTCGTCGCCCGGAACGGTCGCATTGCTTCGCTCTATCTCTTTTTCGACAATCTTCCTTAAGGCAAAAATGCGGAACGTTAATGAGATCAGCGCGAGTTGCGCTTTCTTCGGTCCGCTGGTCGTCTATCGGCCCATTTCAGTATGGCGTCAAGCGTAGGACAAATGGATTGGCCCCATGATGTCAGACGGTACTCAACCTTCGGCGGCACCTGGGGATAAGCCGTCCGCACAACGATTCCGTCCGCTGCCATGCCGCGGAGTTGCTGCCCCAGCATTTTCTGAGTGATGTTGGGTATCGCCCGTTCCAGATCGGAAAAGCGCATCACCTTGCCTCCGAATAGATGGAACAGAATCACCAGCTTCCATCTTCCTTCCAAAAGACGGAGCGCTGCTTCTACGTCTGCGGCGGCGGATGTGGGCGTATAGCGTTTCGGCATACATATTTTCTCCTAACGCACTTTTTCGTGTGTACTTCCCATTTCGCCAGTATGCTGCGAGACTTCTGTTTGTGCAAATTGCACGGAGGAGAACAGCATGGCTCTTGATGTGCCCCAACCTGTCGCGGAATATCTGGCCGCCGAAAAGGCGAAGGATGCTGGTGCGCTTTCCCGTTGCTTCACCGAAGATGGCACTGTCGACGACGAGGGGCAGGATTATCACGGTCGTGACTCAATCCGCCAATGGAAGCAAGCGGCGGACGCGAAATACCGATACGTCCGGCTGCCGGTTGACGTTCAAACGCTCGGAGACTTGGTGACCGTTCGTGCCCGACTGACCGGTAAGTTTCCTGGAAGCCCTGTTGAACTAGACCACATCTTCAAACCTTCCAAAGACAAGATTGCTTCACTGGAGATTCGATCGTGACGATGACCTACCCTTTCCCAGTTTCAGAAGATGAATTTAAGGGCAAGCGGGTTCTGGTAACCGGTGGCACGAAGGGCATGGGACAAGCGATGGTACGCCGTTTTACTCTGAGCGGCGCCTCAGTTGCAACGACTGCACGGTCGCCGCTGCCGGAAGGGCAGGCGGTTGCTCTCTTCGCGCAGACGGACATCGGTACCGCTGCAGGCGTGCGAGAAGTAATCAGCCGCGTTCAGCAGGAGTGGGGTGGACTCGACATCCTAGTCAACAATGTCGGAGGATCAGATGCTCCTAACGGCGGATATAGCGCCCTCTCTGACGACGATTGGCAAAAGGCGCTCAACGTCAACCTACTCGCATCCGTTCGTCTCGACCGAGCATTTCTACCGGGCATGATCGAACGCAAAGCAGGTGTCATTCTTCACATCTCGTCCATCCAGCACCGTCTGCCGCTCTATGACGCGACGCTTGCTTATGCTGCGGCGAAGGGTGCTCTCAATACTTACAGCAAAGGTTTGGCAAACGAAGTTGGCCCGAAGGGCGTCCGCGTCAACATGATCTCGCCTGGATTCATCGAGACTTCAGGCGCACACGGTATGATCTTACGACTCGCACGGAGCTGCGGCATCAGCGAGGACGCCGCTCGCCAGCAAATCATGAATATGATCGGAGGGATTCCCATTGGCCGGCCTGGCCGGCCGGAGGAAGTCGCCGAACTGGTGGCATTCCTAGCGTCCGATCGTGCGGCTTCGATTCACGGTGCAGACTACATCATTGATGGCGGCACGATGCCTACTGTCTGATCAACGCTAGCTCTTGCGGCCTTCAACCGAATGGTTGCCGCTGATCCAAATTCTAGGCAGCGGCTTTCCAAACCGCTCCTCACTTGCGTCGGCTGTGAGCCATCACCGTCGTTCGACGCGAAACTGGTAGGCGAATTTCCGCGACTTGAGTCTGAATGATTTTTCGAACGGAGTTTCGTCTGCCGTATTTCGTGCGCCCAATGTTGCGGTAAGGAGCGCAACCGCGAGAATCGAGGCATTACCTGATGTCTCAGCTCAAATTACGAGGAGTGCATTGGCCTGATAAGGCCTAGGGAGCTGTGCGTGGCGGAACAATCGGCAGACCCGTTGCTCTCCATGCCTGAAATCCACCAATCACGCCCGTCGCGCGTTGCAGTCCAAGATCCTGCAGAGCTATCGCCGCGAGACTAGAGGTATAGCCTTCAGAACAAATCACGATCACTTGGCTGTCATGATCGGTCGCGACCGGCAGCCGCGCACTGGAGGTTGGGTCGAACCGCCACTCAAGCACGTTACGTTCGACAACTAGTGCGCCCGCAACACTACCCTCGATCGCGCGCCTGGCCTTTGGGACGAATATCGACGAGTATCGCCTCTGTTTTGACCAATGCCGCATGCGCCTCTTCTGGAGATAGCCGTCGCAGCCGTGCGCGTGCCGCTAAAAGCACCTGCTCAATGCTCAAAACGCCGGTCCCGTTCGAGGGTTTCCACTTTTGCATTCGCGGCTCTTGATCGGCCGTTTCAGTCTTCCCAGATGAGCGGTCACGCGGAACCAGTCGACTGCCATCCAACTCGTATTCGTTCATGTCGCTAAGCGGAGGAGAGTTTGCGTGAATGCTGATCGCCGGCGCGAGGGAGACGTTACGCACGTCATGCGCATAATCAGGACCGAATGCGCGCGGCCTGCCCGGATGTATCACGAAGGTTCGCTCGCCAGGACGATGCTCTTCCAGAATTCCAGTCGCAACGACCAGGGCGCCCGAGGACGCACCATGATCGTGAAAACCGGTGGATTGCCCAGGCAGCCAGCTGATCACCCATATGTCGTAGTCCGGACCGTGATACAGCCGCTCATACCAGCGCTCTTCGGCCCGCAGACGCACTTTATCCATCCATCCGTCAGACGACGCGAACAGAGAGACGATGTTGGCGAGCTCCTCAGTTGTTTTCAAGACCGTTCCGGATAGGCTCTTCGCTGCGATCGATGCGTTGTCTTCCTTTTGCACAGGTCTTTTATCTGTTGCGAGTTGCATAAAAAACTTCCACAAATAGCTCCGGCGCAGATGCCGGGTTCGTGACGAATATAAAAGCCAACGATTAGTATTTCGGATGAGCTTTGGGGAAGGGTTTCAGGAACGTCTGAGAATGTTCCAGCTCAGCCGACGAAAGGCTGGTCGCAGGGACAACAATGAAGCAGGGGCAACATCATGTTTTGAGCCTAACATAGCCTGAAGAATCGGATCAATGTCAGAGCATCAGAAAGTATCACACTAGCTACCGCACCAGCGCGCACTCAATTTTCCCAGGCGTAACACTGTTTCTCAAGCCATGCGCAAGACCGAACCCACCGCTTTATCGATCTCCAATTCAATTGGCGATGCGAGCCACAGGTTGATTGCTGAGACTTCGTTTATGCTGGTGGTTGTCTCGACGAAGTCAAGTGTGAGGTAATGTCACGATGAACCGACGCGATTTCCTTTCTACCACTGTCGCTGCAGCTGGATTTGCACTTGCGAGATCTGGCTTTGAAAGAAAAAGCGGATCTTCCATTTTAAGCCACAAAGAACGCGTCGACCGGGCTTTGCTAGGTCAAGATGTCGACCGTCCTCCGTTCACGTTCTACCGGCACTACGGAAGGCCGACAGCAGAACTCGAAGCGCAAGACCATCTCGATTTTCATCGTACGTACAAGACGGACATCGTGAAGGTGATGAATGACTTCGACTATCCGAAATCAACAACCGGCAAGTGGTTCGACTTAAAACCGCTCGATTCGCCGTATCCGAACCAATTGGAAACCCTTCGACGGGTTCGCGATGGGATCAATGGTGACGGGTATTTCATCGATACGCTCTACGGTCCGTACATGACGGCCATGATCCTGTATCAGTCACAGCCGCAGTTCGCGAATTTGCCGAAGTCGGACGATGTCCAGGACCAACAGATCAAAAGCCTCCATGACTTTCAGCGACAGAATCCGGACGCATGGCACAACGCGCTCGATGCGATCACGCAATCAACAATCAATCACATCCGACAAAGTAAAGAGATTGGGGCGTCTGGCGCGCTCGTGAGCATTTTCAACGCAGAGAGCAAGTTCGGCACCGTCGAAGACTACAAGAAATATTCCCGTCCCTATGACAAGCGCGTCTTCGATGCGCTCGCTGATACAAAGCTGACTGTGCTCCATTTGCATTATTTGGAAAGGCCGTATCTCGACCAGTTCAAGGATTTCCATGCGCCCGTTCTTCAATACTCGGTGAAGACCAGTGGCATTCCCATCTCGGAGATTCGCCAGAAGTACTCACAGCCGATACTTGGTGGCGTTGATGAGATCGACTATCGCAAACTAACGACGGACGAAATTCGTTCTCAATGGCAGGACGCGAAATCGCAGGCCGGAGCAAAGTACGTCGCCGCACCGGGTTGCTCCATCCCGAATGATTCCACTGCTGACGAGCTGGCACACTTTCCCAAGTCTCTGGGGATTTAGAACAGCCGAGCTAGGCAGACCGGTAAGCCCATCCACGCGTAGGTTTTACAAATGACCCAGAAAACCAATGCGGCCCGCTTTTTGGATCAATTAGGAATCCGCTATGAGCTACGCGAATACGAAGTGGACCCGGACGATCTCGCAGCTGAGGCGGTTGCAACTAAGATCGGCCTGCCGCCTGGGCAGCTTTTCAAAACGTTGGTTGCAAATGGTGATCGACACGGAATCTGCATGGCCGCTATTCCATCTGATACGGAACTGGACCTTAAACGTCTTGCTGCCTGTGCATACCGAGAATTCCGTCCGTATCAACCAGCATACTTGTGGCACGTTAATCGCAGATCTCGTTGATGCACTTTCCTTGTTGGCCAGCACATCTCAGTCTAAAGACTGGAAGTCTCTGCCTCGTCCAGTCGTCGAGTGCATCAAAGTGCTGGGAGTTTGTGTCGCGAAAGAATCCGGTTTTGATCAGCAAAAATTTTCTTCGGCTAGATCAAGGAGAAGCGGCATTTCCACTCAGGAAGGCAAACGTCGAAGCAACCGGCTTGCTCCGGCTAAGCGGCGCGTCGCTGATATCGGTGGTGTAATCCCCCGACCTGTGGAATCGCTACCACGCGCCCCTGTTCCGGTGGTTCCACTGCCCTGGACTCCAGGGCGTCTTTGCCCAAGGCCAAATGCGTACGGGACCACTGATAGTAGGCAAAATAGTTGTGCAGCGTTCGCCGCAACGATCTCTCATTCCACACGATCACGTGGTCTAGGCACTC
>Ga0210406_10001535_pt1 | contig 27925 bp, 21 predicted proteins | sample IncBWC30MmetaG_FD_155454 | JGI IMG/M metagenome (GOLD analysis project Ga0210406, IMG submission 155454) | Forest soil microbial communities from Barre Woods Harvard Forest LTER site, Petersham, Massachusetts, United States - Inc-BW-C-30-M | ecosystem: Environmental > Terrestrial > Soil >... | reverse complement strand
CCACAGGATACACAGCAATGTCGGCGCCGGCGAGCGCTCGCGCCGCTCTGCGAACATCGTCAGAAAAGTTCTCTCCCGTGTCGTTCGCCCAATCGAGATCAAATTTGTCGTAGCCGAGCGTGATCGGGAAACTCGAGGAAACCCAGACAAGGTTCTTGCGGCCCTTGCGCGTAGCGAGATGGTTGGCGATTGCGACCATAGCCGCAGCGGTAGCGCGGGCGCGTTCGCGAGCGGATTGATTGGCGACCCGCTGGTCGAACGCAAGTCTAAAAGCCTGGCGCTCGTAACCTGCACCGGATGGCGTGGATGGGTTGGGATTGCTGAGGCTGGGATCGGCCAATTCGGAATTGGCAAGCTGGCGGCTGGGCTTGCTTTCGAAATCGGACAGGACTTGCTGAAGGACCGATGCATCGGTAGTGAAATCGTGCAGGATGCGCAAACCATTGCCGAGCCAATACAGTGCGACATATTCCTGCGGCTGAATTTTGCGGAGTACTTGCAGCACTTGTTTGCGGGCGAGCGTTTGCTCGGCCACTTCCGTGTTAAGAGCGTCCAGCAGAATTACGGTAACGCTTGCGGGCACGTTGGTTCTTTCCTCCGGACGATTGGTATAGATTTCGGGTGGAATAGGAGTCCGTAAAGGCGCGGGGACGTTGGTCTCCGCTGAGAAAACGCGGATCGTCTGCCGCTTGCGATTGTCGAAAATAGAGAAATCGTCCGGTGCCAGCCCAGCGATCGGACTGCCCTGCTTGTCGTTGACGACGACATTGACTTGAACCAGGCGCGTGGTGACGCGCACTGCACGGACCTCATCGGGTTCCTGTGTCGCTGGCTGTGCGGGAGGGGGAACTTCCTGACCGTAAAGGGTTCTCGCCGGTAACGAGCTGAACAAGATGACTAGAAGAATGCCGAGCCGAACCACTGTGGCGCTTCGGTTGTTACCGAGCGCGGCGGAGTTTTCCTTTTTTTTCCGGCGGCGCACGTTGTCACCTTGGTTTCTCTCCCGGAGAGCGCAGCGCAAAGAGCGTTGATGGTCGTTGTTAGCCAGCGTCGCGGCCAGCAGTATACAGCGTCAAAAGCATCTTTATTAAGGTCTTAGTTGCCTGTCAAAGAATGTTGCCATGAGTTGATCGGCTTCTTTGGATTCGGGAAGCGCGGGGTTATTCCAGAACGCGTGCGGCAACGCTTCGAACACTACTAACTGAGCGTCAACGCCAGCGCGCAGATATGCGCGATGCAAAATGGTGGTGCCGCTTAGTAGAAGATCGCGTCCGCTGGTGATGAACAGTGTCGGCGGAAATCCAGTGAGGTCGGCGTACAGCGGGGAGAGCACCGGGTCTTTCGGATCGGTCGAAGCCGCGAAATACTCGGTGTCTCGCGCGCCAGGCTTGGGCGGTTCGAGGTGGCCGGAAAATCCGTTCAACGCAAAAAGGGCGATCGAATCTCCGACCTGGCTGAAGTCGCCCAATCCGGAAAAGATTCCGGTCGCGGCGGGAAGCGGCAGCTTGAGCTGTTTCAATTTTACAGTGACCTCGGCGGTGAGAATCGCACCCGCCGAAGTGCCATAAATCCCGATGTGCTCCCGCTTGTAGCTCTTCAGGAGTTCTTTGTAAACGGCTACCGCGTCGTCGAGCCCAGCGGGAAATGGATGCTCCGGCGCGAGGCGATAGAGAACCGCGATCACTTTTATCCCGGAAAGATGGGCGACGGGAATGGTTTCTGAGAGCGAGCCGGAGTCGGAATTGAATCCGCCGCCGTGAAGATTGATGAGGACGCGATCGCGGTTCTCTGGCGCGATCGTGAGTGGAGTGATCACGCGCACAGGCACTCCGGCAATCGTGTCCGAGGTGATGTTCACCGGATAGAGCTTTTTGAAATGTTCGCCGACGCCCGCTTGCCACTTGTCGGTGCCCGTGCGGCGCTCTTCGAGGGTTTGCGGCACGGCGGCGTCTGACTCCGCGCGTGCGAGCATCTGCTGCGCTTCTGGGCTGACGGTAGTAGGCACCGGCACCACGCGGGTGACAAATGCCGTCCCGTCAGGAGCAATCTTGCTGCTGTTCATTGGTTTTTCTTCCCTGGAAGATTGTCCTGCAACATTCTGTGTTGCCGCGAACGAAATAAAGCAAGATCCGGCGACGAATAATTTCAGGCAGCGCCGCATTGGGAGTCCTCCGAGCGGTTAAATCCTGCAAAGGATATCAGGTATCGCGGAACATCGAGCATCGGGAATCGAAGGAGACAACCGGCCGCCACAAGAATTGCGACGTTTCAGGAATGGCCTGTAGCTGGTAGGCTAACTGCGAATCATGGAGCTGACGCCCCGCCAGCATCGAGCGCTTTGTTCGATTTGCGATACGTTTCTGCCTGCTGCGCCGGGTTGGCCTTCGGCAGTCGAGCGAGGCGTGCCCGATGCGTTGGCCGCAGCGCTGGATTTCAATCCGCGCGCGGTGGACCGCTGGGAGTTTCTGAATTTACTGGATCTGTGGGATTCCTCGATCCATTCGTTCATCGAAGTCGGTCACTGGGTACAATTTTCCGAGCTTCCCGAAGAAGACAAATACAAAGTCATGTTGTCGTGGGCCGATAGCCGGTCGGCGCTGCGGCGCGCGGCCTTTCAAGCCCTGCGTAAGGCCGTCGGATTTTTGTACGTCATGCTGCCAGGCGAAGCGGGCCAAATTAATCCGGTTTGGGCCAACATTGGATATTCCGGTCCCATTGGAGTGCAACGGCCAGAAGCGTCGCGCAAGTTGAATGTGATTGTGCCGCACGAAGAAATGACTCTGCAGTGTGATGTCTGCGTGATTGGCTCGGGTGCGGGTGGGGGAGTTGCTGCTGCGGCGCTGGCTGCGGCCGGCAAGGAAGTGATTGTGCTTGAGGCCGGAGGATATTTTGATGACGCCGACTTTGACGGCGCTGAGTTGCGAGGATTTCAGAACCTTTATGCCGAGTGCGGATTCGCTTCGACGCGCGATCACAGCGTTGGCTTTCTTGCTGGTGAGTGTCTGGGCGGCGGAACGGTGGTGAACTACTGCACGTCGTTTCGAACGCCGGATGAGATTCGCGAGGAATGGGCCGAGGAAGGCGTTGAATGGGTTCGCTGGCCAGAGTACACAAGAAGCTTGGACGCGGTGTGCGAGCGGCTTTCGGTGAACACGGAACACAATCGCGTTTCGAAGCGGGAAGAAATATTGCAGCGCGGATTGAAGCGGCTCGGATGGCACGTGGATGCAATGCCGCGCAACGTCGTTGATTGCGATCAGGATGGCGTGTGTGGCTACTGCGGCTACGGATGCGCGATTGGGGCGAAGCAATCCACAGTAAAAACCTGGCTGGCCGACGCGCAAATGAACGGAGCGAAATTCGTGGTCGAGACGCGCGCGCATAAAGTGCGCGTGGAGCGCGGGGCGACGAGCGGCGTGGAAGCATGGTCGAAGAAGGGCCATCGCGTCGTCGTGAGATGCAAACATGTTGTCGTCGCGTGCGGAGCAATTCGCACGGCGGCACTACTGCTGCGCTCCGGACTCGAGAATGAGCACATCGGGCAGCACTTGCATTTGCATCCCGTTTCGAACGTCAGCGGGATCTTCGACGAAGAGATTCTCCCGTGGCAAGGAACGATGCAGGCCATCTACTCGGACCAGCATCGTCATTTGACTGGGACCTATGGCGTGAAGTACGAGACCACGTCGCTGCAGCCGGTGATTGCCATGGCGGTGATGCCCTGGCGCGAGCCGCGCGATTTTCGCGCGCGCATGTCGCAATTGAAAAATACTTCGGCAATTGGCGTGTTATTGCGGGACCGCGGAGCGGGCCGCGTGACCATCGACCGCGAAGGGCATCCGGTATCGAGCTACTCGCTTTCCGATTTTGACCGCAGGCATATGCAAATCGGATTTCGCGGCGCGGCGGAAATTCTGGAAAGCGCCGGCGCGCGCAGAATCTATTCGCCGCACGCCAAGCTGTGTTGCTACGAGCCGGAAAAAAACGGATCCATCGAAACATTTGTGAGGGACATGGACGCGGCGGGCTGGGGAAACGCGCAGGTCGCGTTGTTTTCGTTCCACATTATGGGCACGGCGCGTATGGGCGATTCGCCGGGATTTTCCGCGACGAATCCCGACGGCGAAACCTGGGAAGTGAAGAATTTATATGTGATGGACGGTTCGTCGTTCCCCAGCGCCTCCGGAGTCAATCCCATGATTTCGATTGCGGCCATCGCGCACCGCAATGCTGCGGTGCTGGCGACCAAGAAGTAGCCTGGAACGCGGGAAGCGATGCGGGCACAAAGGATAACGAATCCAATTTAACGTGTTTTGGCGCGAGGCCGCGGGGCAGCGTATAATGATCGAATGTCTGGTGGCCAAAATAGTGCGCTGATGCATGGCACCACGGTTTTGTGTGTGCGCAAAGACGCGAAAGTGGTGCTCATTGCCGATGGTCAGGTGACCATGGGCGATCATGTGATGAAGCACACGGCGCGAAAGACGCGGCGTCTGTATCAGGATAAAGTGATCGCCGGATTTGCGGGTTCGACGGCGGATGCGATTTCTTTGTTCGAACGGTTCGAAGGCAAGCTGCAGGAATTTTCCGGGAATTTGCAGAAAGCGGCCGTAGAGCTAGCGAAAGATTGGCGCAAGGACCGGGCGCTTCGTCACCTGGAAGCTTTGTTGATCGTGGCCGACACCAAGGGAACCTTTATCTTGTCCGGTAACGGCGACGTGATCGAGCCGGACGACGGCATCGTGGCCATCGGTTCAGGAGGCTCCTTCGCACTTGCAGCGGCGCGTGCCCTGATGAAACACTCAAAGTTGAACGCAAAGGATTTGGCGATGGAGGCAATGCGCATTGCCAGTGAGATCTGTATTTACACGAACGCGAATTTTACGGTCGAGGAACTGGGGTAAACGCAGCTGTCAGTACCAACTATCGGTATTCGCTCTTAAACAGGCCTGAAAGCCGTTTACTGATCACTGGTCTCTGTCGCTGATCACTTTTATATGCCAAGCAAGTCTGACAAGGAACTCATTTTGATGCCCGGCGGGGCAAATGCCAATGGCGGCGCGCCGGAAAGCGACGAATTCTTGCCGGCGCTAGACGATATGACGCCGCGGGAGATCGTGGCGGAATTGGACAAATATATTGTCGGCCAGAATGCGGCCAAGAGGGCTGTAGCCGTGGCGCTACGCAACCGCGTGCGCAGGCAAAAGCTGCCGCCTGAAATTGCCGAAGATATATTGCCAAAAAACATTTTGATGATTGGCCCCACCGGCGTGGGTAAAACAGAAATCGCGCGGCGCCTGGCGCGCCTGGCGGGTTGCCCGTTCGTAAAAGTAGAAGCGTCGAAATACACGGAAGTCGGCTATGTAGGCCGCGACGTGGAATCTATGGTCCGCGACCTGGTGGAAATGTCCATTGACATGGTACGCGAAGAAAAATTGGACGAAGTCGCGGAGCGCGCTGAGCAGGCAGCGGAAGAGCGCGTGCTGGACGTTCTGCTCCCCCCGCCTCCACCCACGCAACCAGGCACCACAGAAAGCGATGCCGCCGCGCAACGCGAACAGAACCAGCGCACGCGCGAAAAACTGCGCGCGCAATTACGCGAAGGCAAACTCGACCAGCGCATGGTGGATATCGAAGTCCGCGAAAAGATGATGCCGTCGTTCGAAGTCATTTCCAATCAGGGCGTCGAGGAAATGGACGTCAACTTCAAGGAAATGCTGAGCGGGATGTTTGGCCAGCAAAAAAAGAAACGCAAGATGTCCGTGGCCGACGCCTTCGAGTACCTGATCCAGGAAGAAGAAAGCAAGCTGCTGGACATGGATCAAGTGACGCGCACAGCGGTGGAACGCGCCGAGCAGATGGGAATAATTTTTATCGACGAAATAGACAAAGTGGCGGGGCGCGAGTCAGGCCACGGACCCGACGTGAGCCGCGAAGGCGTACAGCGCGATATCCTCCCGATCATCGAAGGCACTACGGTCAACACACGATATGGCATGATTCGCACCGATCACATTCTATTCGTAGCCGCCGGCGCCTTCCACGTGACGAAACCTTCAGATTTGATCCCTGAGCTGCAAGGTCGCTTGCCGATTCGCGTCGAACTGCAATCTTTGAAAGAAGAAGACTTCGTTCGAATCCTTACCGAACCCAAGAACGCGCTGATCAAGCAGTATGTCGCGCTGCTGGAGACTGAAGGGATTAAGCTCAACATCACCGAAGACGCAGTTCAGACCATCGCAAAGTTCGCGACTACCGTGAACGAACAAACGGAAAATATCGGCGCCCGCCGCCTGCATACCATCATGGAAAAAGTTTTGGACGAGCTGTCATTCGAAGCGCCGGACTTGAAGAAAAAAGCCGTCAAAATTGATGCCGCCTACGTGAACAAGCAACTCGCGGACATCGTCAAGAATCAGGACTTGAGCCGCTACATTCTTTAGGCGTTACACCTTTAGTGCCGAAATTCGCATCACGGCATTCGAAACAGGTCGCATACCAAAGACGGAGTCAAGATTTCGGTGAATGGCCGCTCAGCCAACCTTCTTCGACAGTTACGCTTCGTTCTTTCCATTGTGATTTTCAATTTTCTACTGCTCAGCGGATGCGGAGCTCCCGGCGAACCGCAGCCACCCTCACCGCCGATACCGTCGACGGTAAACGACCTTGCCGCGCATCAACAGGGCAATGGCGTACAACTGGTGTTCACTCTGCCGAGCCGCACCGTCGCGAGCGAAAAACTCGCCGAGTCTCCCGCGATTGAAATTTTCCGCGGTTCACTGAAATCAAACGGTTCGCCCGACAACAAATCTTTCAAACTGGTCTACACCATCCCCGGCGCGCTGACCGACTCCTACGCGGCGCAGGGGAAGATTCAATTCACCGATCCACTCCCCTCGCAAGATCTGCGGGCCATTCCTGGCGCCGTATACGCCTATCGCGTTCGCACCCGCGCTTCCAAGAAAAAAGATTCCGCCGACTCCAACATGGTGACGGCCAAGGTTTATCCGGTCCCGGACCGCATCGTTTCTCTCGACGCCAGAGTTACCCAGAACGCCATCGAACTCTCGTGGCCGCCTCCCCAGTTTGCCGCGGCGGCAAACTCCGGCGAGACGGTCACGGGTTACCACATCTATCGCGGCGAACTCGATGCATCATCGCCGGCCCCCACTTCCAACGATCTTTCCCAGGCTAAGTGGAAGTCGCCGCCGATTTTGCTCGCGCCTTCGCAAACCAATTCCTATCGGGACACGCTCTTCGATTTCGGGAAAATCTACGTGTATCAGGTGAGAAGCCTGGTCATCGCCGACGGGAAGCCCGTCGAATCCGACGATTCCACGCCAGCGATCGCAACTCCGCGCGATACTTTTCCGCCCGCAGCGCCGCAAAATCTCGTGGTCGCGGAGATTCCCGGAGAAAATGCCGGGGTCAGCTTGGACCTTTCCTGGTCTATCAATCCGGAGAACGACCTGGCGGGCTACCACATCTATCGTAGTGAGCAGCAAGATGAACGCGGACGTTCTTTGCAGGTCGAGTTATTGCTCTCCCCATCGTATCGTGATGTCTCTGTCCAACCCGGCCATCGCTATTGGTATGTAGTGACTGCAGTGGATCGAGCGGGAAATGAAAGCGCTCCTTCCGAGCCCGTACTTGTCGATCTGACGAAACCTTTGCCCTAGGCCTTGCATGTGAATCGCTGACCTGCCGCGCCGACTCTGGTACACTCACCGACGATGAAATTTTGCAGATTTGTTTCTTCCGAGCCAGTCGGCGTTTCCGCGTTTCCGCGATACGCTATCGTAAATGACGACCACGTTCAGGAAATCTCCGCCGCCCCATGGACAAAGTGGAGCCCGACTGGGCAGCCGTTGCCGCTGACCTCGGTGCGCTTAACGGCTCCCGTCGCGCCAACTAAAATTGTCTGCGTAGGCCGCAATTATGCCGCGCACGCCGCCGAACTCGGCAATGACGTGCCCAAAGAGCCGCTGATCTTTCTGAAGCCGCCGACTTCGATCGTTGGACCATCGGAAGACATCGTTCTGACGAAATACTCGCAACGCGTCGAGCACGAAGGCGAACTCGGCCTCGTAATCAGACGCAGGTGTTCGCATTTGAACGATCGCGAAGACCCGCTGAGTTATGTTTTGGGCTACACCTGCGTCAACGACGTGACCGCGCGTGACTTGCAGAAATCCGATGTGCAATTTACCCGTGCCAAAGGGTTCGACACGTTTTGCCCGGTCGGCCCGTACATTGAGTCGGAATTGTCGCCAGACGATCTGCCGGTTGAAACGCTTGTTAACAATGAGGTACGGCAGTTCGGGCGCACTTCGTTGATGGTGTTCCCTCCCGCGTTCCTGGTGCGCTGGATTTCGCGCATGATGACCCTTGAACCGGGCGACCTAATTGCTACGGGAACTCCGGCCGGTGTCGGACCGCTCATCGCCGGCGACGTTGTGGATGTTCGAATCGAAGGAATTGGCATGTTGCGCAATCCGGTGCATGCTGCAATTGCGTAGGTACAAATCGGCCGCGCAGATTGGTTAAACTAGTTGCGCCCGGTCGCCGCCGCATCAGGCGGGAAGCCGGACTCGTTTCATTGCCGCGCGGCGATATTCGAATTAAAATTTGCTGAGGGTCAGAACGTTGAAAAGCTTGATTGCCGATTGGAAAACCGTTGCCATAGTTGCCGGTGCCGCAGTTGCCGGTGGCGCGATGATCGCATATGTGTTTTTTCGACCTACGGTTGATCCCGAAGATGCTGAGCGCAAGCGCAGGCTTCACCTCAATCAGATTGGACGCATCGCCGAGGGCCAGGTGGTCGAACTGGCCGAACACGAGGCTTTGCCGGCGCCCGCTTCGCGGGGGATTTTCGGCGGTAAGCAACAACCCGTCGCCAACCATCGCGCGCGTCAGCTCGTTTCCTACAGTTATGCGATTTCCGGCGTCACTTATCACACCGCGCAGGATATCACCGGGCTCGAAAGCCAGGTCCGCCTGGAACGCCTGGTCGCCGGCCAGCCCGCCAGCATTAAGTACGATCCTTCGAATCCGGTGGACTCGATTCTGGTAGCCGACGATTGGTCCGGCTTGCGCTGAGCGCAGTCGAAGCGTTTGCGCTAAGCTAAAACGCGGATATTTGATCCGAAGCACAATTTCTATGAAACAAATTCTCGCTTCCATCCTGACCACCGTTCTTATCGTCGCCATGACCTTAGCCGCGATGTTTGTGCTGGTTGACGCCACACTGAAAGTCACTGCCATCGTTTCGCCTCTGCAACGAGCCGTCGCCATCGCCGCGGAACTGGTTCTCGGAATCGTGCTGCTCCTCGGCACAGTTTGGCTTGCCACTCACCTTGCGGTCCGCATTTTCCACGTACAGGAACCGCCGCCCCCAGGAGCCCCGCTTGCCTGAAAAGAAATCGATCCCTGCGGACATGAATTCGCAGCAGCACCGCATCGCGGAGTTGCGTCGTCGCAGCGAGGAAGCCGAAGCGGGTGGCGGACCGGAGCGCCGCGAACGTGAACACAAAGCGGGCAAACTGACCGCGCGCGAACGAATCAATTTATTGCTCGATGAAGGCAGCTTCGAAGAGTTGGACAAATTTGTCCGCCACCATTGCACGGATTTCGGCATGGAATCGCAGCGCCCCGCCGGCGACGGGTTTGTCACCGGGCTAGGCCGCGTCGATGGCCGGCTGGTCTACGTCTTCGCGCAGGACTTCACCGTCTTTGGCGGCTCGCTCTCGGGATCCAACGCGCAGAAAATCTGCAAAATCATGGATCTGGCCATGCGCAGCGGCGCTCCCGTAATCGGCCTCAACGATTCCGGTGGAGCGCGCATTCAGGAAGGCGTGATGTCTCTCGCCGGTTACGCCGATATCTTTCTGCGCAACACGCTGGCCAGCGGCGTGATCCCGCAAATCAGCGCCATCATGGGCCCCTGCGCAGGAGGCGCGGTATATTCGCCTGCCATCACCGATTTCATCCTCATGACCCGCGAAACTTCCTACATGTTTGTCACCGGGCCCGACGTCATCAAGACCGTGACCCACGAAGAAGTCACCAAGCAGGAGCTTGGCGGCGCCATGACCCACAATGAAAAAAGCGGCGTCGCGCATTTTATTTCACGCGACGATGCCGACTGTTGCGCCATGATTCGCGAACTCCTCGGGTTTCTGCCGTCGAATAATCTGGACGATCCTCCGCGCCGCGCCACCAACGATCCGGCAACGCGCCGCGATGTCGCACTCAATTCGCTGGTCCCCGAAGATCCGCAAAAGCCTTACGACATAAAAGACGCCATTCACTCCGTCGTGGATGACGCCTACTTCTTTGAAGTTCACGAACACTTTGCAAGAAATCTCGTAGTCGGATTTGCGCGCATGGATGGTCGTCCCATCGGCATCGTCGCCAACCAGCCTGCGTTTCTTGCCGGCGTGCTCGATATCAACGCCTCGGTGAAGGGTGCGCGCTTCGTGCGCTTTTGTGACGCTTTCAATATTCCGCTGATCACCTTCGAAGACGTTCCGGGCTTTCTTCCCGGCACCCAGCAGGAGTTCGGCGGCATCATCCGCCACGGCGCAAAACTTTTGTACGCGTTCGCCGAAGCCACCGTGCCAAAAATTACTGTGATTACGCGCAAAGCCTACGGCGGAGCGTATTGCGTCATGGCTTCAAAACACATTCGCACTGACGCAAATTTCGCCTGGCCCATGGCTGAAATTGCCGTGATGGGTCCGGAAGGTGCGGTCAACATCGTCTATAAACGAGAACTCGACAAAGCACCCGAAGCCGATCGTGAAAAATTACGCCGGGAAAAAATCGCCGAATTTCGCGAACGCTTCGCCAACCCGTTCATCGCCGCGGAACGCGGCTACATAGACGCGGTCATCGAGCCCGCCGAAACCCGCATCCGCGTCATCACTGCCCTACGCTCGCTCGAAAACAAGCGCGACACCAATCCCCGCAAAAAACACGGCAACATCCCGCTGTAGTTTTTCTCAGTCGCACAGCCACTCTTGGCTGTACTCTTGCCGAAGTTCGGCGCGATCTCAAGGATGCGCTTACCGTAGTCATCGAAACAAACAAAGAGTTGGTCGCACGAGAAAGTACCGGTGCGGTTGTTAGGGAGGAAATTGCCGTAAACTTCTAATCCCGCGTATGAAAAGGCGAGACTTCCTGCGGCACCTTGCTCTCCACGAATACCATCTTCTTCTTCGCGGGGGAGGCAGGCATACGATTTATCACAATCCTAAGACTGGCGCCGTATCAAGCGTTCCCAGGAATACAGAACCAAGCGATTTTCCACGCAAAACTTGTCAGGACCTCAGTATCGCACTTCCGATTTGATTTATCTTGCAAAAACACAACCATCGAAGGTGTTTTGGTCGCTGGCGCGAGTTGCTATTTCAGTAGATTCTCCTGCAAGAACTCCACCGTCGCATAAAACTCAAAGTCCCGGTTCGGCTTCTTCTGGAATCCGTGCCCCTCGTCTTTGGCCATCATGTACCAGACCGGCGTTCCCTGTTTCTGCAACGCCTCGACGATCTGGTCGCTTTCGCTCACTGGCACTCGCGGATCGTTCTTTCCGGCCACTACCATCATCGGTTTCTTGATCTTCTCGATGTTGTTCATCGGCGCGATCCGTTCTAGAAATTCACGCATCTTCGGGTCGCGTTCGTCGCCGTACTCCACGCGCCGCAAGTCCCGCCGGTAAGCTTCCGTGTTCTCCAAGAACGTCACCAGGTTCGATGGGCCGACGATGTCCACCGAACATTTGATCCGGTCGCTGTAGAAAGTGGAAACCGCCAGTGTCATGTGTCCGCCATAGCTTCCGCCCATCACCGCGACACGGCTCGCATCCAGACCTGGCTGCGTAGCGATCCAGTCCAATAACGCGTTTATATCTTTGTAAGTGCCCTCCCGGAGAAAACCGTTATCCAGTTTCGTGAACTCCTTGCCGTACCCCGTCGAGCCCCGCACGTTTGGTAGAAGAATCGCTATTCCCAGTTCCTTCAGATAGTAATTGTCGGAGTCAAGAAACCAAGGCCGCGATTGTCCTTCCGGCCCGCCGTGAATTTCGATCAGCACCGGTCGCTTTCCCGTAAACTTCATTGCTGGCCAGTACAAGAAGCCGGAAATGTTCCTGCCGTCAAACGTCTTCCAGCGGACCAATTCCGCATCGCGCAGTCCCGTGGGATTCACCGCCGTTTCGCTGGTTGTCCATCGCTCGATTTTTCCGGTGGCCACATCAAGCGAATAGCAATCGCCCGGCGTGCTTCCCGTTTGCAGGCCGTAGCCGAGGTCTCGATTGTTTCTATGCCAGATCAGCCCACTCATCACTCCGACGGGAAACTTCGGAACGGTATGCTCTTTTCCGGTGGCCGCATCAAGAACATGCAACTTGCTGAGGCCATCTTCATTGCTCAAAAACGCGATCCACTTGCCATCCCAGGATTGCTGAAACTCGTCGATGTCCCACGAGAGATCCGGCGTCACGATCTTTGGTTTCTTTGTCGCCAGGTCAATGTAGGCCAGCCGTTGGAACTCGGAATCTTTGTCTGTCGTAACGTAGACACCTTTTCCGTTTTTGCTGAAATGCGCATTCGCATACGCCACCTGTTCTTCGGTCTTGCGTGGCGTCAACTCGGTTTTTTCCCCGGTCGCGGCGTCCACAATCCACAGGTACGTTTCGTTGACGGAAAGTTCCTCCATCAAGAGAATTTTCTTATCGTCGGGCGACCAGTCCTGCGGTTCCCAGCCGCCTCCGCTCAGTTGCGTCAGCAAATGATCCGTCTTCGGGCTGGCCGGATTCATGACCCACAAATCCGTGTCCTGCTTGTTGCGGCGCGTCGAAACGTAAGCGATCAAATCGCCATTCGAAGACCAGCGCGCCGAAGTGTTCCGTGATTTTCCATCGGTCAACAACGTGCTTTCGCCCGATTCCACGTCGTAGCGAAAATACTGAAACCACTCGCCGCCGCCCACATCTTTCTGAAACAACAAGTAATTTCCGTCCTTCGGATGATAGGAAGCGCCGTAAACGGGTTCCGGGAAAAATGTTAGCTGTTGCCGCGCGCCTCCCGGCATTTTGACGACGTGCGCCTGGTAGGTATTTCCAAACCGTGTACCGATGATCATTTCCCGCCGCGTCGGGTGCCAGTCGGTTTGAAAAGCATCGCGGTTTTCCGTGTAGCGTCCAATCGTCGCCGCCAGCGTTGCCGGAATACTCGGGACGTTTTCCAGCACCATGCTCTCGGGAGGGGGAATCTTTGCCTCTTGGGCCCCGACGCCCGGCCCTATCGCGCCCAACGCCGCAAACAACAATAGGCTTCTTTTCATCTCACCCTCCTGCCTTCGTATCCTCTACGGGAATCTACTTCAACAAATACTCCCGCAAGAATTCCACCGTCGCGTAAAACTGAAAATCCTGGTTGGTTTTTTTGCGGAAGCCATGTCCCTCGTCCTTCCCCAACAAAAACCACACCGGCGTGCCCTGCTTTCTCAGCGCACCTACAATCTGCTCGCTTTCGCTGACTGGAACCCGCGGATCGTTCTTGCCCGCCACCACCATCATTGGCTTCTTGATCTTTTCGATGTGGTTCATCGGCGCGATCTTTTCCAAATAAGCGTGCATCTTGGGATCGCGTTCGTCGCCATACTCCACGCGCCGCAGGTCGCGACGATACGCTTCCGTATGTTCGAGGAAAGTGACCAGGTTGGACATGCCCACGATGTCCACCGAGCACTTGATTCGGTCGCTGTAAAAAGTGGAAACTGCCAGCGTCATGTGCCCGCCATAACTTCCGCCGGTCACGCAAATTCGGCTCGCATCAAGATCACTCTGCGTTCCGATCCAGTCGAACAGGGAATCGATGTCCTTGTATGTATCGTCGCGCTGGAATCCGTTGTCCAGCAGCGAGAATGTTTTTCCGTAGCCGGTGGACCCACGGACGTTCGGATAGATCAGCGCGATTCCCAGTTCGTTCAAATAATAATTCCCGCGCCCCAAAAACACCGGCTGCGATTGCCCTTCCGGCCCGCCATGAATCACTACCAGGACCGGCCGCTTTCCGGGAAACTTGCTCGCCGGCGGCCTGTATAAGAACCCTGAAATCTCTTTTCCGTCAAAAGTCTTCCATTTCACCAGCTCAGCTATCGGGAACGTATCCGTCTTCACTGCGGTTTCGCTGTTCGTCCACCGTTCGATCTTTCCTGTGTTTATATCGATCGAGTACGCGTCCCCCGGTCCGCGCGCATTCGTCACGGTGAAGCCAAGATCGTGGTTGTTCTTGTGCCAGCGAATGACGCCCACTACTCCGGCAGGAAGTTGTGGCAGGGAATCGTCTTTCTCGAAGTTTGCTTTGCGCACGTGCACAACACTCACACCGGCTTCATTCGTCACGAATGCCAGATGTCGCCCGTCATGCGAAAGCCGCAACATTTCCACGTCCCACGGAATATTCGCTGTCAGATATTTCGGCTGCTTTGTGGCTAGGTCGACATACGCCAATCGGTGGAATTCGGAGTCCTGGTCCGTTGTCATATAAACGCCCTTGCCGTCCTTGCTGAATTCGCCATCGCCATACGAAACCTTTTCTTTCGAATCGCGCGGCGTCAGAGCGGTTTTCTCCCCGCTTGAAGTATCCAGCAGCCACAAATATGCTTCGTTAATCGACAATTCCTCTTTGAGGAGAATCCATTTATCGTCTGGCGACCAATCCAGTGGTTCCCAGCCTCCGCCCTCGAGTTTCGTCAACAGATGATCCGTCTTCGCATCACTTGGATTCAGGACCCACAAGTCAGTGTCTTTTCCCGTCCGCCGAGTGGACATGTACGCCAGTTCATCGCCTTTCGACGACCACGGGCCCATCAGATTGCGCGCCTTGCCATCGGTCAGCAGAGTCACTTCGCCCGTCTTCAAATCGTAGCGATACAGCTGATACCATTCCCCTCCGCCAATATCCTTGCTGAACACAATGTAGTCGGCACCATTTGGATGGAATCGTCCATTCGTTATCGCGTCCGAATAAAACGTCAACTGATGCCGTTCTCCTCCCGGCGCACTCACCAGATGCAACTGTGGCGTGTCGCCAAAGCGAGTCGCAATCAGCATTTCTCGCTTCGCGGGATTCCAGTCCGCCAGGTTCGCGCTGCGGTAGGACCCGTATCGTCCCGCCGTCTCCACCAACGCAGCCGCAATTTTCGGCACGCCCTCCGCAGCAATGCTTTCCGGCGGCGGAATCGCCGGCTCTTGCGCCCTGGCGACCACCGCGCATGCCAATACGCTCGGCAAAATTGCGAAGAGCAACCATTGCTTTTTCATGATTCTCCCAGCCATTGGCAAATGCCCCGGCGGCGGCGCCCATCTTCCCACAGACTCACAGCGCGATAAAACTCTTTCCGAATGGCGGCGGGTTGATGCCGCGGTCCGGCTTTGTAGTGGCGGGTCTTTAGGCCCGGTGTGTTCTCTTTCGCTTCACCATTCTATTGATTGACTGGTGCTAGTTTGCTCTCCTAAATTAGCAACGCCAGCAGGCTGCATCATGAAACGACTTTTCGCCATTGTGGTCATAGCGGTATCTGCCTCATGGGCCGCGCATCCGATCCTAGCCCAGCACGGTCATACCGCCACGGGAAAACTTGGTAGGGTAAGCTTTCCCATCTCTTGCTCGCGCGCGGTGCAAAATTCTTTCAACCACGCCGTCGCCTTGCTCCACTCCTTCGCCTACGCTCCGGCCGAACAGGAATTTGCCGCCATCGCCGACCGTGACCCGCAATGCGCGATGGCTCATTGGGGTGCCGCCATCTCTTACTACCATCAGCTCTGGGATCCGCCCATTTCGCCGTCTGGAATGCAAGCCGGGGCGCTCGAAATTCAGAAAGCGCAAAGTTTGGCCGCAAATGCGAGCGAGCGCGAGCAGGAATATATCCACGCGCTGGCCATTCTCTATGAATCCGCAACTCGCTCTTCCGCGCGCATAGCGGCACTCGCCTACGTCAATGCCATGCGCGATGTCGCCACGCAGAATCCCGACGACACCGAATCCCAGATCTTTTACGCTCTGGGGTTGCTCTCCATCGCTCCTCCCTCCGATGCGGTGCACACCAATCAGAAACTGGCCGCACAAATGCTTGAACCGTTGTTCCTGCGCTATCCCGACCATCCGGGCCTGGCGCATTACCTGATCCACGCCTACGATCATCCTGATCTTGCCAGGCAGGGCCTACTCGCGGCGCGAGCCTATTCCAAAATCGCGCCCTCCGCTCCACACGCCCGGCACATGCCTTCGCACATTTTTACGCTGCTCGGCCTTTGGCAGGACTCCATCCGGTCAAACCTCGCCGCCCGCTCCGCGGCTCATCAGCAAGGCGACGTCGGCGAAGAGGTTCATGCCATGGATTACCTCATGTATGCGTATCTGCAAGCGGGGCGCTTCGATGACGCAGCGACCTTGCTTGCCGATTTGCGCGCCATGCCCAACCTGCCTGTCGCTGACTACAAGGTCGCTTACGCCGCCGCGGTGATGCCCGTTCGCGTGTCGGTCGAACGCAGCCAATGGGATGACGCATTGAAGCTTGTCGCCGATTCAGGCGCCGCGCCACAATTCCGCTCCATCTCGGAGTGGGCCAATTCCTCAGCAGCGTCGCATCTCGGCAAAATTTCGGAAGCCGAGCTGCACTTGAGTAACCTGCGGCAGGTGCTCGTTGCTGTTCGCAACAGCGGCGATGACTACTGGACCAGCCAGGTGCAGGTCCAAGTTTCGCAAGCGGAAGGCTGGCTGCGGCACGTCCGTGGCGATGATCGTCAAGCAATATCCTTGCTAAGTGCCGCCGCTCAGCAGGAAGACGAATTTGCCAAGCGGCCCATTACTCCCGGACCCGTGGTTCCCGCGCGCGAACAGCTCGCCGATCTTCTCCTTGAAATCAATCAACCCGCCGAAGCTTTGCACGAATACGAACGCGTCCTGAAAAATTCCCCAGGCCGCCGCAACGCACTTTCCGGTGCCGCCCGAGCCGCCGCACTGTCCGGCGATTCAAACAAAGGGCGACAGCTCGAGCAGCAGCTCAAAACCATTCACTGATCTCCGTGCGCGCTGTGACTCTGTGGCAGATCCGCTCTTTCCACTCGCAAACCTGAAACGAATTGGACACGCGGGCAAAATGCGCGAGATTCACCCTCCAAATCACGTGCTAGAATTTCGCTGCATTCCAACGAACGCATGTTTCGCAAAATTCTCATTGCCAATCGCGGCGAAATCGCCGTGCGCATCCTCCGAGCCTGCCGCGAGCTCGGCATCCCCACCGCTGCCGTATTCAGCGAAGCCGACCGCGGCTCCTTGCACGTGCGTCTGGCCGATGAAGCCTATCCCATAGGTCCCGCGTCGTCGCGCGAGAGTTACTTGCGCATCGACAAAATCATGGATGTCGTGAAACGCGCTGGTTGCGACGCCATTCATCCCGGTTACGGCTTTCTCGCCGAAAATTCTGCTCTGCCTCGCGCCTGCGCCGATGCTGAAATTACTTTTATCGGACCGACCGCCGAAGCCATGGAAACACTCGGCGCAAAAACTGCCGGACGCCAGCTCGCACGCCGCGCGGAAGTTCCCACTGTTCCCGGAACCAACGACCCAATTGAAGATCCGCAGCAAGCGCAGGAACTCGCGCGCAGCATGGGCTATCCTATCTTGCTGAAGGCCGTTGCCGGGGGCGGTGGCAAAGGCATGCGCCTGGTCACGAAAGATTCCGAATTTGCCGCGGGATTTCGCGACGCTTCTTCCGAAGCGCTCCACGCATTCGGCAACGCCAGCGTGTACCTGGAAAAATATCTAGAAAAACCCCGCCACATCGAGATTCAGATTCTGGCCGATGCCCATGGGCGCGTGGTTTCGCTCGGCGAACGCGAGTGTTCGGTGCAGCGCCGCCACCAGAAAGTGATCGAAGAAGCGCCTTCGCCCATCATGACCCCGGAATTGCGTAAACGCATGGGCGACGCCGCGGTGCGCATCGCGCGGGCGGGCGGTTACACTAATGCTGGAACAGTCGAATTCTTGGTTGACGCGCATTACGATTTTTATTTTCTCGAAGTGAACACGCGGCTTCAGGTGGAACACCCTGTCACCGAGCAAGTGACTGGACTTGATTTGGTGAAGTTGCAGATCGCCATCGCCGCCGGGCATCGCTTGCCGTTTGCGTGGGAAACCATCACCCCGCGCGGCCATGCCATGGAAGTTCGCCTGTACGCGGAAGACCCTGAAAATAATTTCTTTCCATCACCCGGAAAAATTCTTTCGCAGCACCAGCCAAGCGGGCCGGGAATTCGCGTAGACGAAGGCGTGTACGAAGGCTGGACCGTTCCGATGGACTACGATCCGCTGCTCAGTAAATTGATCGCGTGGGGCAACAGCCGCGAAGAAACCATTGCCCGCTTGCGCCGAGCCCTGGAGGAATATTCCATCACCGGAATCAAAACGAATACTGCGCTGTTCCGAAGAATCCTTGCGGAGCCGGATTTCCTCAAAGCGGAAATCCACACCAAGTGGCTCGACGAATTATTGCAGCGCCCACATCCGGCCGCGCACGACGATTCGAACGACGCGGATGCGGCTGCCGTCGCTGCGGCGGTCTGGCAAGCCACGCACAACGGCGCGAGCTCTGTGAGTTCGAATATCGCGCAAGAATCCGAGTGGAAGCGCGAAGGACGCCGCCGGCGGCTGGAGCGTCTGCCGTGAAATACGAAGTGCTCCTGGCAGGCAAAACGCGATTGGTGGAATTGTCGCGCGCGGACGAGGAATGGAGGATCTCTTTGGACGGCAGAGAACTCGATGCCAGCATCGCGGAAGTTGCGCCGAACACCTTTAGCGTTCTGCTGAACGGAGTGTCGCACCAGATTCGCATCGCTCCGAGAGCCGATGGCACGCTGGCTGTGCACACCGGGCTCGCGGAGTACCAAGCGGAAGTGAGCGACCCGCGCGTGTGGCGCGGCCGAAGGCACAGCGCGCTCGAAGTGGAAGGACGCCAGCAAATCACCGCGCCGATGCCGGGAAAAGTTGTGCGGGTTCTGGTGAGTGAAGGAGACGCGGTCGAAGCGGGGCAAGGATTGCTGGTAGTGGAAGCGATGAAAATGCAGAACGAAATCCGTTCGCCAAAGAGCGGACGGGTCGAAAAACTTTTTGCTAAAGAAGGGCTGGCAGTGAATGCGGGAGACGTGCTCGCCTGGGTAGAATAATTTTGCGGCGAGATTCGCGCCGAGAAAAATATCGCCGAAAGATTCGCACACGAAAAACCCGAAAATTAGTTTTGCGGAGTGACTGGCTTTGCGGGCAGGGTTGACTTGGCAGTGGCAGGAAGTCTGCCGTTGGATTCCAATACCTGCTCGGCGAGGTAGTTGCGAACGCGCGCGTCGTCGCGGGCGACAGCGAGGTAAGAAGCGCGCAGCAATTGTTCCTTACGGTTGCGCAGGGTGTCGCGAATGGTTTGTTGCACTTGCGGATCGGAGAGGCCGCGCAGACCCGGCGCTTCGCGTGTGACCAATTTCAGAATGCGGATGCTGTCCTTCAAAACGATCGGCGGGCTGACCTGTCCGGGCTTCAAATTCAACACGATTTTTTTCAGCGTGGGATCAGACTGGTTAAGGCTTGATTCCGGGACGTAGCCGAGATCACCGCCGGTGGTCGCGGAATTCATGTCTTCGGAATAGTCCATGGCCAGCTGGGAAAAATCCGCTCCACTGTTCAGACGATCGACCAGCATCTTCACTTTGCGTTGCGCTTCCGCTTCGTTGGTGGCGTCGTCATTTTTGCGGTTGCGTATTTGCGGATCCTTCCGCGGGGTGACCACGATTTGGGCGATACGGTATTGTGGCTCGGCGACATTGAATTGCGCGCGGTTGGCGTTGTAAAAATCAGTGATATCCTGATCGCTGATGGCGACCTTGGAAACGACTTCGCGATTGATCAATTTCTGGATGGAGAGTTCTCGGCGCACGGTATTTTTCAGATCTTCGACGGTGACGCCGCGCTCTTTTAGTTGGCGCTGGAATTCATCTTCCGTGTAGGGACTTTTGAATTCGGTGAACTTATCCTCGACTTCGCCATCGCTGGCTTCGAGGTTCAGTTTCTTGGCGCGCTCGAGAAGAATTTCATTGTTGATCAGCTCGTCGATGACGTTGAGTTTGAGGGAGAGCGCTTCTTCCTGCGAAGGCTCCTGGCCTTCCGGGCTGATACGGGTGCGGTAATACTTTTCAACTTCGTCGCGCTTGATTTCCTTGCCGTTCACGACCGCCCAGACGTCGGCCGCGGGCGCGGAAGCATTCTTGCAGCCGCTGGCCAGAAAAGTAACCAGCGGAAAAAGCAGTAGCGCCGCGCAAGGCAGCATCGCTGTGGCACGGCGCCCGATGGATGCCGCGCTGCGCGCTCGATTGGCAGCAGAGGTGCGCTTTCGCAGGGAATTCAGGCGCAGAGTTTGCAAAGGAGTTTGTCCCGCTTAGGCGGCTTTTTTGACTTTGCCCGCGCGAATGCACGCGGTGCAGACTTTGACGCGCTTGCGAGCGCCGGAAACAAAGGCGCGGACTGACTTGAGATTGGGATTCCAGCGGCGGCGCCGGGTATTGTTGGCGTGGCTGACTACGTTGCCGTAGCTCGGGCCCTTGCCGCAGTATTCACACTTCATTGCCATGATTCGTCCTTCTCACTAAACCCTGTCAGGATCTGTAAATTGAATTCGCGAGAGCAAATAAGTATAGCAAAGGACGAGGAGGTAAGGAAGTTGGGGAGAAAGAGGTTAAAGAGGTGTCTCAGCTCCATAATTCGGTCACCCCTTAACAGCCCGGTGAAAATGTCACCCAGGATGTCTTGGTCGCTTTTGTTCCATTTTCAATTCGCCTTATAGTCGTGAAATTGGCACAGTACCAGATCAGGCGGAGAAGGCTCGAAAAAAAAGAAGGTTACCTAGCTTGCATGCGCTGATAGGCGCCGTAGAAGGCCATGGCTACGCCAGCCAGGAACAGAAGCGGCACCAGATATTGCGTCACGAAGCCTGGAACCGTAAATGGCAGGGTCAGGGAGCTATGGCCGCCAGCGAAGTAGAAAATTACTGCGGCGAGAAGCGCCCACAAAAGACCGCGTCGAATATTCGAACCGCCCTCGGATCGAGTTTTGCGAGAAGCTGAAGGCGCGACGGCGGACGGGATGGCTTCGCGGCAGTAGGGGCAGCGGACCAGCGACGCGCCGATTGTTTTTCCGCAAAAAGGACAGATACGTTCTTGCATGGGTTGAGTCCGATCGGGATGCCAGAATAGTTTCTTCTATTGGCGGGCCGTAAGTACAGCCCTTACCCGTGCCGTGTCGCGTGCGGCGGATTTTGCTGGGTGGCGAAGGAAATCGAGGGCCGTGGGATCTTGTGGGACGAAGTAGCCTACGACTATGCCCATAGCGCCGTCGCGGAGGAGTTTGCCGGTGGGATTGTTGTAAGTGGCGGTGATGATGAGTTGGTCGCCTGCGACGAAATGGTAGCCGCCGGTTTGAAAGAAGGTCACGACAGGCATCGAGATTAAATGGCCCTGTGGGTCGGTTTTTGCGGGAAGAAGAGCGACGGGTTCTTTCGCGCTTGAGTCTTCGAGGGTGAGTTGCTGGGCGTAGTCGTGCATGTGGCCGCCGACGCCGAGCAGGATGCCGGAATATTTTACGGGGACGGTGCCGGTTTTTTTGCTGGGGCCGGGAGGAAGGTCGTAGCCGGAATTGCCGCAACTGGCGACGTCCATCCATGCGGGATAGACATTTTTCACGGGCGCGGGAGTTTCGTCCTTCGCAAAGGGGGCGTAGGGAATGGAAATCTCCAGAAACACGTCTTTGTAAGATACAGCGGTGGGATTGTGAATCATGGTTTCGATGCGGATCTGGTCGCCTTTTTCCACGCGATAACCGAAGCCGGGGATTTGCGACCAGTCGGTGAGTTCACCGCCGGCGCCGAAAATATGTTCTTCCTTATTGGTGCAGAGAAAATCCGCGCGATTTTCATTCCAGAAAGCTACGTGATGAAGAACGATGCCGGGGACGGAATTGTCGGCGGCGTTCACTAATTTTGGGTGATAGGCGAGGAGCCAGCCGGCCAGGGGGATGGTCCAGACCAGATCGGGAGGCTGCGGCATCTTCATGTGGGAAGTGTTGGCTGGGAGAGTCAGGGGGCCTATGCGGAGGGTGATAATGTGCGAACTCTCATTGGTTATTGCGTCGAGGGCGACTCCTTGTGCGACGGCGTGATGCATTCCGCCTTGCATGAAGCCGTCGTGGGAGTGGGCGTGTTGCAGGTGGGACATGTCGTGATCTGGAGCGGCAGTGGATTGTTGCGCGACGCACGCCGATGTGAAAAGTAGAGGGAGAAGAAAACGGAGACGCATGGTGACCTCGCTAAGATCGAAGAGAACGAGAGATTCCTTGCTTCGCTCGGAATGAGGGCGTTTGAATGCTTCAAAAACAGCTAAAGCCGTGCCATCCCGGAAGCATTCCTTTAGAAATTTCTCGTTAGCCGAGAACTATCCCCATGATACGCGTTTGGGAAAACGCCAATACGCATTTAAAATGCGCCTGTTCTTGCCTGTTCTTTCGTACTATTTGCAGCTTCGCGACGGGGTTCGCAGGGATTACAGAAGTATTACAAAGGCGGAAAGCGTCGCGTGCTAATTTTGTGTTTGTAAGCAGTAGCAGTGGAAGTTAGCCGCGAGGAAAATTCAACTATGAGCGTATTGGTAGACGACAAGACATTTAAAGAGCCGATCAACTGGACGACGACGTTTTTTTTGGGAGCGTTTCACATTGGCGCGATTGCCGCGCTATTTTTCTTTACGTGGAAGGCGTTCGCCTTTGCGTTCGTGCTGTGGTGGGTAGCTGGAAGTCTCGGGATCGGGATGGGCTATCACCGGTTGCTGACGCATCGCGGTTTCAAGACGCCGAAATGGGTGGAATATTTTCTGACGACTTGCGGAACGCTGGCGCTGGAAGGCGGTCCGATCGCGTGGGTAGCGACGCACCGGGTGCATCATCAGTTGACGGACGTGGAAGGCGATCCACACTCACCGCGTGAAGGCGGATTGTGGGCGCACATGGGGTGGATCATTACGGGTCGCGCCATGCACAATAAAGCGAAAGAATTGCTGCATTTCGTGCCGGATCTTCGCAAAGACAAATTTCACACATGGATTACGGAATGGCATTGGGTTCCGATCGCGGCGTTGGGAGCGATTCTTTTTGCGATTGGCGGATTGCCGGTGCTGCTGTGGGGGTTATTTTTGCGCACGGTACTAGGATTGCATTTTACCTGGCTGGTGAATTCGGCGACGCATATGTGGGGATCGCGGCGGTTCCTGACCAACGACACCTCGAAGAATAGTTTTTGGGTGGCGATTCTTACGTTTGGCGAAGGCTGGCACAACAATCATCATGCGCACGCGCAGGCGGCGCGTCATGGAATCACATGGTATGAAATTGACGTCAACTGGTATGGAATTTGCGCGCTAAAAGCGCTGGGGCTGGCGTGGGACATTAAACTGCCAAAATTGACGCAGCCCGTGGCCGCTGAGCTGGTGCCGGTGCCGGCTAGCGGAATTTCGGCGCGACCCTTCGAACCTGCACCGGAAGTTGTTGCGGCGCCGACTCTGTCGGGCGACTGATTCGCATTTAGAGCAGCTTGTAAAGCAAAACAAGGAAGGGCGCAGCTGTGCCCCTACAACAGCATCCCGGTCCGATTAACCCCTGGAAAAACCGTGCTGCTCCGCTCTAAGTTGGCCTTGCTGGCTGGCTTCTAACATAAACTTCGCGGCTGGCATAAACTACAGAGCATGCGGATTACACGCCGGACCAAGGCTATGGCGTTTTTTATCGTGCTGGGGGTGTGCCTGGTTGGGCTGGCGGTTGCGCTCAATGTCAGCTGGATTATTTTCCATTGGCGGCAAGTGGTACCGCTTATTCTGGGGATTATTCTTTTTGGGTTGCTGATCGCAGGGATGGTAATCAATACGATTTTTCTGGTGCGGGAAATTCGCCGCAACGAACAACAGGACAGTTTTCTGAACGCGATTACCCATGAACTGAAAACGCCGATTGCGTCGATCCGGCTTTACTTGCAGACGCTGGAAAGTCGGCCGCTCGATGAAGCGAAGCGTCGCGAGTTCTATCACATCATGCTGGAGGACACGGATCGTTTGCTAGGCACGGTGGAGCAAGTCCTGAGGGCCAGCCAGGTGAAACAGGGAAGCGCGCGGCAGAACTGGAAGGAACTGGATTTTGCGGCTGTGGTGCGCGATTCGTTGGGATTGGCGCGGGTGCGGCAACATTTATCCGAGGAAGCAATATATTTTGGCAGCGAGCCTGTGGGCGGAATTACGGTGATGGGCAACGCGGATGAATTGCGCACGGCGGTGTTCAATCTTTTCGACAACGCAATCAAATATTCCGGTGAGAAAAAGAAAATTGTCGTAGACATTCTGGCGCCCAACATTGATACGGTGGCGCTGCGGGTATGCGATCACGGCGTGGGCATAGAGGCGAAAGAGTTGAAGCGGATCTTCAAGCGTTTTTATCGCGCGCCGAATCCGATGAGCCGGGACGTGAAGGGAACGGGGTTGGGATTATTCATCGTTCGGTCGATTGCACGAAGGCACGGCGGTGACGCCTACGCCGAAAGCGAAGGAGAAGGGCTGGGCAGCACGTTCACCATGCGGCTGCCGAGAATTTATCGCGCATGAGCCGGATACTGATTGTCGAAGACGAGGCGCATCTGGCGCAGGGGCTACGCTTCAATCTTGAGGCGGAAGGCCATGCGGTACAGACGACGGACCGGGGCGAAGAGGCGCTGGCGCTTCTAGTGAAGAAAAACGAGAAGTTTGACGCGCTGGTGCTGGACGTGATGCTGCCGGGGAAGGACGGTTTTGCAGTCGCCCGCGAATTGCGCGAAGCGAAGAATTATATTCCGCTGTTGATGTTGACGGCGCGGGGACGGCCAGAAGATGTGCTGAAAGGATTCGAAGCGGGGGCGGATGATTACCTGCCCAAGCCGTTCAATTTAGCGATTCTGATCGCAAGAGTGGAAAGCCTGCTGCGCCGCAAAAATTGGACACGCGACACGAATAACGTTGGCGCGGGAAGCCCACAGCAGGATGTGGAGACATCCTATACTTTTCGGTTCGACGATAAGATCGTGGATTTTCGCAACTTGCAATTGCGCGCAGGGCAGAAGACGGTGCAATTGACGGTGATGGAGGCGGATCTGCTCCGCTATTTGATTAAGAACGCTGGGCACCCGGTATCGCGAAAGGCAATTCTTCAGGACGTTTGGAACCTGCACGAAGAGACGGACACGAGAGCCATCGACAGTTTTATCGTACGCCTGCGCAAATATATCGAGCCGAAACCATCGAAACCGCGCTATTTGCTCACAATCCGCGGATTGGGCTACCAGTTTGTGGCAGATAGGAACGACTGAGTTGCTTGTTTGCTGGCTCATATCGACATGGATTCAGGCAACAACGAAGCGATGACCCTTGTCACGGGCGCCACCGGACACATTGGACGTGAGGTATGTCGCCTCCTGACAGAAGCACGCTGGCAAATCTTGGCAGTTGATCTGAATCAAGACAAAACTCAGGATGTCCGAGCGTGCGATCTCAGATCGAAGAGTCAAGTATCCGCACTGTTTCAAGACCACTCGGTTCGAGCAGTGATCCACCTCGCTGGCATTTTGCCGAGCGCGTTCCAGAGCGATCCTTTGACCGGAGCGGATGTTAACCTCAGCGGCTCTTTGGAGCTAATGCGTCAGTCGCTTTTGCTAGCAAAATCGTGAATAATCCAGGCTAGGGCGTTTGAACTCCAAAACGCGGTTCTCCCAAGCTTCTTCGCCCCGTCAAACAAAACTCGCTACCTTCCCGGTAACCAATCAGGCTGTACTAGAAAGCAGAAACTCGATTCAACACCCATAGAGGTCCGCGTCCGCCGCCACCGCCAGCGGCTTGGTTCAAACGCCCCAATCGAAAGTGCCCCGGCATCAATGCTGAGCCCACTCCTACTACGCCTGCCGGGGCACTTCCGATTGAGTGATAGCGTTTGTCGCGACTAATCCGACGGGCGGACAAATAACTTCCGGCTTGCCGGTTTACTCGGGCGCAATCACGAGACACATCAAATGGCTCCGGATCGTCAAATTCTCAGTGAGTGTAATCGCCTGATTTCGCCAACAACGCAGACTTCTTTGTGGCGAGTGTTCTTAGTTTCGACGGGTTGCTTCCCTGGCCGTGATTCCCATCTGTTCGACAGCCTGTCATCTGCAATTGAACACTAAATTTGTTCCGCATTTTGCGATACAGTCGACCAGAGGTTTAAACGAAAGGTGTGCGTATGAATCGTGCCCGCATGGTGATTATGCTAATCATGCTAATTGTGCTGGGCGCCACCCTGGCAGGTGCGTTTCTGACTCGCGGGGTGATGGCATATCTTCCGTTTTTGCAGGCTAGGAAGGGGAGCTGGACGGGAGCCTATGTACCGCCCGGAGTTGTGGATCAACGGCCCTGGCAGGCAGCGGCAACCCTGGCGGCCTTGGCACAGTCGGCGGAGGAGAGGAAACTGGCCCGGGAGGCCGAGCGCATTGCGGATCACGCAGTCGACCAGGCGTTCTCGCAGTCACTGAGGCAGGCAAGCCTTGAAAGACCAACTCTAAGCGGTAAAGCATTGGCATTGCAGCAAAGGGTCAGCGAGCTTGAGGAGACCATCAAGAACGACCAGGCTCGGATCGCATCGCTCAGTTCAGGCATGGGCAGTGCAGGCGCGGGCACGCGACCAGCGAGTGCGGCTTCCAATAGCAGCGACCTGGAGATTGCGAAGGCGCAGCTTGGGCTCGACCAAAACGAGCTGAGCGATTCGATCGAAGACCTCGCCCGCGAAAGCGGAGATCAGCGAGTCAAGCTTCAGCAGGAACTAGCGGCGCGCCAAGCCGCGATGCAGCAGTACAGGGATAGTGCATCCAAGGACGATGGGCAAACTGCTGTCGCCTCGGCCGAACAGTACACGACGTTGGCACAGCAGCTATCAACGTGGCGATCCTTACGCAGCAGAAAACAACTGATTGCGCAGGCGGAGCAGTTGGCCAGGGCCGACGTGGCGGCGCTGACAGCCGACCAGGCAAGACTGAAGACAGAAGCCGCTGGCGCTAAGGATAAAACCGCTGGAGAGTCAAGCTCCAAACGAATCGACCGGCTGCGACAGATAAGCGCTCAGAAAAACATCCAGAGCATCCTCAACGATCGTCTGGGAGCGCAACAGCAGCTTGCGACACTCTACGGGCGATGGGGAGAGCAGGTCGAGATCCAACAAAAGATCGTGGTTCACCTGATATTGCAGTCGCTGGCTTGGATTGCAGCGATCTGTATGCTGGTGATCCTGGCGGGCTGGGCTCTCCAACTGGCATTGGAGAAGATGGTTCGCGATGCTCGCCAAAAGCAGACGTTGAAAACAGTTGTAAATCTAGGAACGCAACTGGTCGGCCTGCTACTAATCCTGCTGACCATTTTCGGTGTACCAAGGCAGATGCCAACGATCCTGGGCCTGGCGACCGCAGGACTGACCGTGGTCTTTCAGGATTTCATCCTAGCATTCTGCGGTTGGTTTGTTCTGATGGGACCAAACGGAGTAAGGGTCAGGGACTGGGTAGAGATCGATGGTGTCGGCGGCGAGGTGGTACAGCTAGGTCTATTCCGCACCTGGTTACTGGAGACGGGAAACTGGACTGCCAATGGCCATCCTACCGGAAGAAGAGTCTCGTTTTTAAACGGCTATGCTATACGCGGCAAGTATTTCAACTTCTCCACCGTAGGACAGTGGATGTGGGATGAGATTAAGGTAAGTATTCCCCCCGGGACGGGTATTCATCCTCTTATCAA
>Ga0210406_10001534_pt1 | contig 27937 bp, 22 predicted proteins | sample IncBWC30MmetaG_FD_155454 | JGI IMG/M metagenome (GOLD analysis project Ga0210406, IMG submission 155454) | Forest soil microbial communities from Barre Woods Harvard Forest LTER site, Petersham, Massachusetts, United States - Inc-BW-C-30-M | ecosystem: Environmental > Terrestrial > Soil >... | reverse complement strand
TGGTACAAGGGGTTTGCTTGGTGGGCGCACCAGGGCTCGAACCTGGGACCCGCTGATTAAGAGTCAGCTGCTCTACCAACTGAGCTATGCGCCCGGAACTGTCGTCCGAAAAAGCCTTCGCAAGAGCCGGTCGTTTAGCAAAGCGTCCCCGCGATGTCCAGCAAGGGAAGGGCGGTTTTCCTCATGTCGGCCACTCTGATGCCGAGAGCAAAAAGCCGCCGGAATCCAGCGGCTTCGCGCAGCTTGATGGCTCGAATTCGAGGGGCCTAGAGCCGCTCCCCGCGGCTGTCGCCGTCCCGGCCCTGCCAGTGCTCCCGGTCGAAACCCCGCTCCATCCAGCGGTGCCGCCAGCCTTCGCCGCCGAACCGGCCCTCGCGATGGGTGAGGATCGCAAGGCGGCGCTTCTGGGCGTCGTCAAGCGTCTTGTAGAGCGGGTCGGCGGCGTCGGCGATCTTCTTCATCGCCTCGGCGCTGGCCGCCATGGTTTCGGCGCGCTCGCGCAGCCGCGCGATCGGATTGTCATCCCTCTGGGTCTGGGTGTCCGGGGACTTCTGTGCGTCCGGGGATTGGTTTTGCAGTGCGTTCATCCGCGCATTGGCGCGATCGATCCGGAGCTTGGCGAAATCCCGCACCGCGGCCTCGACCGGCGGCCAAAGCTTCTCCTGGTCCGGCGTCAGCTTCAGCCCGGCATGGACGGCCGCGATCCGCGCGTCAAGAAACGCCGCCCGGTCCTCGGGCGTCATTCGCATGTGCTGCATATGCTCACGGAGCCAGGGATGGTACTGGGCATAGACGGCGGTCGAACCGGCCAGCGCAAGCACGGCGACGGCGGCGACGGTGAACTTTCTCATGCGAACCTCCTCCTCACAAACTTGCCCAAAGATGAGCACGGCCGGAGACGCAATCAACTTACAGTTTGGTCACAGAAGCGGTCTTACCAAGATGTAATCCATTGACATGAATCAAATCTGAAAAGCTTCAGATCATTCCGAGCAGCCGAGGCAACCATAGCGAGACTTCGGGCACATAGGTGACCAAGCCGAGAAAGGCGAGCATCGCGCATAACCAGGGCAAAACCGCGATGGTGATCTCGCTGATCCCCATTTTGGCAATGCTCGATGCAATATAGAGGTTGAGGCCGACCGGCGGGTGGCACAGCCCGACTTCGGTGTTGACGATCATGAGAATGCCGAGATGCACGGGATGCACCCCGAGCTTGGTCGCCAGCGGAAACAGGATCGGCGCCATGATCAGCAGGATCGACGACGGGTCCATCACGTTGCCGGCGAGCAGCAGGATGACGTTCACCACCAGCAGGAACATCCAGATCGAGAAGTTCTTGTCGACGATCCAGGCCGCCATGGCCTGCGGGATCTGCTCATGCGTCATCAGGAACGAGAACAGCACCGCATTGGTGATGATGTAGAGCAGCATCGAGCTCATGCTCGCAGCCTGCAGCAGCACCTTCGGCACGTCGGCGAGTTTCAGCTCCTTGTAGACGAACACCGTGATGAAGAAGGCGTAAGTTGCCGCGACGGCAGCAGCTTCGGTCGGCGTGAATATGCCGCCATAGATGCCGCCGAGCACGATGCCGATCAGCAGGATGCCCCACAAGCTCTCGCGGAACGCGGTGAATTGTTGTCCGAGGGTCGCGCGCGGCATTCGCGGATAGCCGTTGCGCCAGGCGACGAACCAGGTGACGGCCGCGAGCATCAACGCCAGCACGATACCGGGCACGATGCCGGCCATGAACAGCGCACCGATCGAGGTGTTGGTGGAGACGCCATAGAGCACCAGGATGATCGATGGCGGCACGAGAATGCCGAGCGCGCCCGAGGTCGAGATCACGCCGACGCCGAACCGGCGCGGATAACCGTAATCGACCATCGCCGGCATCATGATCGAGCCGATCGCGACCACAGTCGCGACGCTCGATCCTGATATGGCGGCAAACATCGCGCAGGCCGCGACGCCGGCAAGACCAAGCCCGCCCGGCAGATGGCCGACCAGCGAGGTTGTGAACGCGATCATCCGGCGTGCGACGCCGCCACGCGTTAGGAAGGTGCCGGCCAGGATGAAGAACGGGATCGCCATGATGCCGAAATTGTCGAGGCCGGAAAACAGCTTCAGCCCGACGCTCTCGATCGGCACTTCGGTCATCGTGAACAGGAAGGTCAGAACGGTCAGGCCGAGCGAAATCGAGATCGGCATGCCCGTGAGCATGAGCGCAAACAGCAGTCCGAAGATCAGGGCCGCGCTCATCACGCCTCTCCAAGCGCGATCGGCGCCTTGGGGCTGACCTCGATGTCGTCGACATGGGTCGCGTCATGGTGCGGCAGGTCGCCGCCCCAGTAATAGGTCCACATGACCTGCAGGAAGCGGAAGCACATCAAATAGGAGCCGAGCGGGATGCAGGCGTAGACCAGCCAGCTCGGCAGTTCGAGATCGGGCGAGACCTGGTCGGTGTGCATCAGCTCGATGACGAATTTGGCGCCCATCGTGCCGACGATCGCGGTGAACAGCGCGCCGCCGAACAGGCCGAACAGGATGGTCCATTTCCGCCACTTGTCGTTCAGCCGGTTGATCAGCACATCGACGCCGACATGGATGCCGGTGCGCACGCCATAGGCGGCGCCGAACTTCGCCATCCAGATGAACATGTAGATGCAGAGTTCCTGCGACCAGGCGAGATTGATCTGGAACAGGTATGGATAGAGGAAGGGAACATCGACGAGAAAACGGTGAGCGACCGCGATGAAGGTCATCACCGTCGCGGCGCCCATCAGGCTCGCGATGATGGTTTCCTCAAGCCGGTCGAGAATGCGCAGCAACATCGATGGTCCCCAAGAGGTCATCAAGCGGATCGAGCGGCGCCCGAACCGTTCGATCGTTCGTCGTCCACGGCGATGTCCGCAGCGGAGGGTTTCGGCTGGCGTTCAAGCGCCGCGGCTCAGTTCACCGGGCTGCGGCCGGTCTCCTTGAGGAATTCGTCGATCAAGGGCTGACCGACCCGCGAGGCCACGTCCTTGTAGACCGGCATCATCGCCTTGCGCATCGCCTCGTCCTGCTCGGGCGTCAGCGTGACGATCTCGGTCTTGCCGGTCTTCTTGATCTCCTCCAGCGCGTCGTCGTTCTCTTTCGCCGACTGGCTGTTGCCGTATTCGGTGGCTTCCTTCATGGCCTTTTCGCAGGCCGCGCGGATGTCCGGCGGCAGGCCGTCCCAGAACTTCTTGTTCACGACCACGACGTAGCCGATATAGCCGTGACTGGTGACGGTCGCGTATTTCTGCACCTCATGCATTTTCTGGGTGTAGATGTTGGACCAGGTGTTTTCCTGTCCATCCACGACGCCGGTCTGCAGCGCCTGATAGACTTCGGAGAAGGCCATCACCTGCGGGATCGAGCCGAGCGCGCGGAACTGCGCTTCCAGCACCTTCGACGACTGGATGCGGAATTTCAGCCCCTTGAAGTCGGAAGGCTGAACCAGCTTCTTGTTGGCGGTCATCTCCTTGAAGCCGTTGTCCCAATAGGCGAGGCCTGTCATGCCCTTGGCATCGAGCAGCTTCAACAGCCTGGCGCCGAGCGGACCGTCGGTGACCTTGCGCAGCGTCTTCAGGTCGGGAAGGATGTAGGGCAGATCGAAAACCTCGAACTCCCTGATCCCGATCGGCCCGAACTTGGAATTCGATGGCGCCAGCATCTGCACCGCGCCCAGCTGCAAGGCTTCCAGCTCTTCCTTATCCTTATAAAGCGTCGAGTTGGGATAGACCTCGACCTTCACCTTGCCGTCGGTATATTTCTCGGCCAGCTCCTTGAACTTGTCGGCGGCCTTGCCCTTCGGCGTGTCGGAGGCGACCACATGGCTGAACTTGATGACAACCGGCCCGTCGGCAGCCATGGCCGGGGAACCTATCAGAACGAGCGCCGCAATCGATGCCGCCGTTAAGATCAATTTACGCATATTTCCTCCCGCACAAACGGTGCATTGATGGGCGCTAGCTCCCGGTCTTGTATGCCAGCCGGATCAATACAGACAAGCCGGCGTCATTGTCACTGCCCCTTTCGCAGGGGCTTGGTTGACGGAATTTGTTGCGTCGCACAATGTTGCGACTAAGGTGACTTGATCAATGAGTTCCGTCTCCTCAACGCTGTGCCCGGCATTGGCGGCGCCGTCCAATCGCGTTTCGATAATGAGCGTTCTTCTCGGCAGAACGCACGGGGTCCGGCTTGATTGCCGTCAGCACACCGCCGCCGCTTCGCCTGCACCTTCCGCCTCCCGGAGATGCTCGAAGACGAGACGGCCCGTGCGCGATAGCAAGCGCGCCTGACGCACCGCGAGCTTGAGCTGCCGCCGTGCCCATGTGTCACGCAGCCGGATCGAGCGTAGCCCCATGCCACGTCCGATCACGTCGAATGCGCGATCCGGCATCATGCCGACCCCCATATCGGCCTGCACCATGCGACAGACCGCGTCGAAGCCCGGAACATGGATGCGCAGCCGGAGCGACTTGCCGGCCTCCGCCGCGGCATATTGCGAGCGCAGATAGATCGAGCTTGCCGCATGCAGCCCGACATGGTCGTAGTCCAGCGCATCGGCAAACGACAGGCTTTCGCGCCCCGCGAGCGGATGATCCTGGCGCGTCACCAGCACCAGATTGTCATAGCGATAATGAAACGCTTCGCAGCCGCGCGTCTCGGTCTCGCTCGAGCAGATGCCGATCTCGGCCGTGCCTTCTTCGAGCCCCCGCACCACCTCGCCGCTCGATCGCTCCTGCAGATCGATGCTCAGCGCCTGATGCGCATTGAAGAAGCGCGACAGATCCTCAGGCAGAAACTGCACGATCGCCGAGAGGTTGGCGAGCATGCGGACATGGCCGCGAATCCCGCGCGAATATTCGCCGAGCTCGGCTGCGATCTTCTCGACGTTCAACAGCGTCACGCGCGCATGATGCAGCAGCGCTTCGCCGGCCGCCGTCAGCACCATGCCCTTCGACATCCGCGTGAACAGGCTGACGCCGAAAGCGAGCTCGAAATCGTTCATGCGCTTGCTGACCGCGGAGGCCGCGATGCCCTCGCGCGCCGCCGCCCGCGTCAGATTGCGCTCCTCGCAGATCGCAATGAACAGCCGCAAGGTCGTCAAATCGATCCGCCGCATCAGCGCGGCCTCGGACAGCGTGGCGGCGCGGGGCGGGTCTTGGGCAATCGATTGCAGCGGCGGCATGCGTGACGTCCTTGCCTAGGATGGACGCCGTGACGTTATCGCCGGGAACGGCAGGAAAAATCTCAAATGACCGCGAAAATGGCTTCGCAATTGGGAATTCATCCCAGCAGATAGTCCAAAAGCCGTGATTTGTTTCAATAGGGGGCCTCAAGGCCGTCATTCCGGGTTCGCGCTGACGCGCGCCCCCGAATGACGAGCGTCGTCTATCAGCTCGCAGCCGCCGCGGCCGGCATGTCGCGCTGGCGCTTCATGACGATCTTGTTCAGCGCGCCGAGATAGGCCTTGGCGGAGGCCACCAGCGTGTCGGGATCGGCGGCGCGTGCGGTCATCGAGCGGCCGTCCTGGCTGAGGCGCACCGACACCTCAGCTTGCGCGTCGGTGCCCTCGGTGACCGCGTGCACCTGATACAATTCGAGCTTGGCGTCATGCGGCACCAGCGCCTTGATGCAGTTGAACACCGCATCCACCGGGCCGTTGCCCTCGGCCTCCTCGATCCGCATCTGGCCATCGACATCGAGCTTCATCGTGGCGCGCTGTGGCCCATGCGTGCCGGCGATGACCGTCAACGAGGCGAGCTTGATGCGGTCATGCGCGGCGGCGATCTCCTCGTCCAGCAGCGCCTCGATGTCCTCGTCGTAAATGTCCTTCTTGCGATCGGCCAGCGCCTTCATGCGCACGAAGGCATCCTCGATCTGGTTGGCGCCGAGCTTGTAGCCCATCTCCTCCAGCTTGTGCACGAAGGCATGGCGGCCCGAGTGCTTGCCGAGCACCAGCGAGGATTGTTTCAGGCCGACCATTTCGGGCCGCATGATCTCGTAGGTCGAAGCGTCCTTCAGCACGCCGTCCTGATGGATGCCGCTCTCATGCGCGAACGCGTTCCGGCCGACAATCGCCTTGTTGTACTGCACCGGGAACGACGTCGCCGCCGACACCAGTTTCGACGCAGAGGTCAGCCGCGTGGTGTCGATCTTGTTCCACCACGGAAACTTGTCGTTGCGCACATTGATCGCCATCACGATCTCTTCGAGCGCGGCGTTGCCCGCCCGCTCGCCGATGCCGTTGACGGTGCATTCGACCTGCCGCGCGCCGCCGGCAATGCCGGCCAGCGAATTCGCGACCGCCATGCCGAGATCGTTGTGGCAGTGAACGGAGAACACGGCCCTGTCCGAGTTCGGCACGCGCTCGATCAAGGTCCGCATGAAGTGGGTGTATTCCTCAGGCACCGTGTAGCCGACCGTGTCGGGAATGTTCACCGTGGTGGCGCCCGCCTTGATCACGGCCTCGACGATGCGGCAGAGGAAATCCATCTCGCTGCGGGTGCCGTCCTCGGCCGACCATTCGACATCGTCGATATGGTTGCGGGCGCGCGTGACATTGGCGATCGAGGTCTCGATCACCTGCTCGGGCGTCATGTTCAACTTCACCCGCATGTGCAGCGGCGAAGTGGCGATCACGGTGTGGACGCGGCCGCGCCTGGCGAATTTCACAGCTTCGGCGCAGCGGTCGATGTCCTTCGGATGAGCACGTGACAGGCCGGCGATGACCGCGTTCTTGGAGCGGCGGGCGATCTCGCTGACCGCCTGGAAATCGCCTTCCGAGGTGATGGGAAAGCCGGCCTCGATGACGTCAACGCCCATGTCGTCGAGCATCTCGGCGACTTCGAGCTTCTCCTCGAAGGTCATGGTCGCGCCGGGGCACTGCTCGCCGTCGCGTAAGGTGGTGTCGAAAATGATGACGCGGTCCTTTTCGGACTTGTTTACGGTAGCCATCGAGAAATGTCCTTATTACGTGGTGCGCCGCTCGTCGGAGGGCGCTGAAGGGTCTGTTGGTTTCGAACAACCCCTGAGTGCCCAGGCGCAAACCGCCCAGTCGGCCCTCAGGGGCAGCTAAGAAGCAGAGGCCCGCCGTTCGGGAGGGTGGGCAGGGACGCAGCCGGCAGCGCGCAAGGACGAACGGCCGTGGCCGCCTCCTTCCGAACCCCGAAATTCCCGCTGCGAATCGACATTGCCAGACCCTTTGGGCGCGAAATCCTCCTGCAAAACCGTTGACGGTTGGTTGCCGGAAAGGCGCCTGGCGCCCTTCTAGACGAGAACGGCCGGGAATCGCAATGCCAAAAGATGGTCAGGATCGGTGACCTAAAGGACCTCCATGACACAGCTCACGCTTTTCCTGCATTCCTGATCGTTCCTGCAATTGTAGTCGTCGCCTCTTCCGTCGGGACTCGCGGTCGTGCGCTCCTTGCCCCGTAAGAACGGGGAGAGGGAGAACGAACACCGCCTTTGCCGCGCGGGTGGTGCGGCGCTCCGTCGCCCCGCTTGCGGGGAGAGGGTGGGGAGAGGGGAGTCTCCGCGAACCGTGCTCTCGGAGAGAGCCCCTCACCCCACCCCTCTCCGTAAGAACGGGTAAGAACGGGGAGAGGGAGAACAAACACCGCTCTCGTACTACGCGGGCGGTGGTGCGCTCCCTCGCCCCGCTTGCGGGGAGGGGGTGGGGAGAGGGGGACTTCTCCGCGAACTGTCCTCCCGGAGAGAGCCCCTCACCCCGACCCTCTCCCCGTAAGAACGGGGAGAGGGAGAATGAACACCGTCTTTGCCGCGCGGATGGTGGCGCGCTCCCTCGCCCCGCGCGTGGGGCCAAGACGAGCAAAGCTCGCTCTGCCTCACCGCCGCGCCGTCATGTCTGGACAGCCTCTTCTCCATCGTCATGACGTGAAGTCGCCGGCGCAGCGTTACATCAGGAATTTGACGCCGTAGGTTTTGCCGCGACGCCAGACGACTTCGCATGGCTGGCGCTTGGCATGACCTTGCACAAGCGCCAATGCGAACTGATCGCTGACGTCGATCGCGACATCGGTCATGATCTTGGCGCCGCCCGGCGACACATCGAGCACGACGCATTCGCACTGCTTGCTGCCGATCGTCATCAGAGCCGGCTGAGCGTTCATTTCGCGTCGCGGCTCGCGCGGCACCTTCACTCTCGGTTCTTTCGCGGCCATGATGATCTTCCATCCTTGGATCATGCTCTAGAGCATGATGCGATCAGGTGGAAACAGCATCATGCTCTAGCTCTTTGTTTGAGCATGATCCCTCGGGTCAAGCCCGAGGGCATGCTTTTCCGGATCATGCTCTACGGCCATCCAGGTTGAAGCGGCCCGCGTAAAGTTCCGCTTAGCGCGGTCTCTTGGAATTTATCGGCTGCCCGATGCCGGGCTCCAAGCGACCTGCCGAACCTCGTCTTGGTTAATTCGGAGATAACGGCGCGGATACCGCTTTCAAGCGACGATCAAGCGGGCCGGCCGGGCGGAAGCGTGCATTTCCGCCCGGCCTTCGCCGGAGCCACCGAAGGGGGGTCGCGTGGCTCGGACTTGTCGCCCTCACATGTGATTGGCGATCGCGAGATTCATGGCCATGACGGCCTCGTTGTGATGGCCGCCATCGTTGGCGCCGTTCGGCAGCACGCCATCATCCTCGATCTGGTAATGCACGCCGGCTGGTAGCTCGCCGACCTTGTCGTAGGCGCCGTAGACGGACATGTTGTCCACGCTGATGTCGCTTGCCTTGACCAGGTTGCCGTAGACCTTGATCGTGCCGAGCAGATCCTCGTCATGAGCACCGGCGTTGCCCTGCTGGCTGATGACGGTGATCAGGCTGTAGTCGGCCCTGCCGTCGCCATTGCTGTCCAGGTGCTGGATCGACTTCACCTCGGCGGTGTGCGCCGAGATCTCGATCTTGTCGCCCTGGCTGCGGTTGAAGTCGGTGATGACGTCGTTGCCGAAGCCATCGACCCAATGGTCGTGCACATTGTTGTTCTCGCCGGTGACGCCGTGCCAATCGATGGTGCCGTCGGCATTGACATGCTTGGCGACGATCTCGTCCTTGGCGTTCACGAGGCCCTCGAAGCGGAAGGTGTCGGCGCCCTTGCCGCCGGTCAGCACATCGTTCGCCGACTTGAAGGCGGCCGTTTCGTCCGCAAAGATCTGCGTCGTGCCGTCCTGTGCCGCGACCATCTCGCCGGCATCCGAGCGGCTCAGCAATACGTCATTTCCGTTGCCTCCGTTCATGCGATCGGCGCCGAAGCCGCCGACCAGAAGATCATTGCCGGAGCCTCCGTCGAGCGTGTCGTTACCCGAGCCGCCCCAGACCTTGTCATTGCCGTCGCCACCGCTGAGCATGTCGTTGCCCGCCATGCCCGCGACGGAGTCGGCGCCGCGGCCGGCAAACAGCATGTTACCACTTTCGGTGCCGTTGAGATGATCATGACCAGAACTGCCGCCGGTCAGAGATGCGAAAAAGTCCTGGAAGTCGCGATTGTGTAGCAACAAATCTTCCAGCGTGCGGAAACGCGCCATTGTGACTCTCTCCTTAGTAAAATGCCTCGCTACGCCAAAGCGCGATCACTCGTCGATGAATGAGGTGAAATGAGATGAGTGATGCGCAGAGAAGAATGAGGCGCCGCTCTTCTCTCGCGGGCCAACAGAGCGAGCGAAGTCGTTTGCAGATCGACTGATTGAAGGCACTTTTGCGACCCGCTTCGCATGCGAAGTTTTGAGGTGTTCTAACCTTCAAGCACGCGACAAAACGTCACTCGCATCATGCGCGCAAGCGCGCGCGACGGATTCAAGAAATGCCTGCGGCATGGGTATATCTTGCATCGCGAGCGAATGAGCCGCGAATCGTCGCGCGCCTCTGAAGGATATATCTCCCGCGCAAAGTGGGATTTTTCCACGCCACCAAGCGACGATCGGTCGCAGAAAGGTCCGCCGCGGATCGATGCCGTCGTTTTGACGCCAAGCAGACATGATGAGCGGACACGATGAGCAGACATGATGAGCGGAAATGATAATGGGAGTGCGCATCGCATGCGGCGTTGATCATGATGCGCATCGAATCGCGCAGAGCTCAGGAATGAGCGATGGCGATGTGGCCCGGATGCGCCCGGCCGGCCGCGCTCGAACTCTCCTATTTGCACAGCAAAAGCGAGCTGCGAACGATTTCTTTTTGGGCTCGGCTGGGATATTCCGGGGATATTAGAATCGTTCTCAAGTCCGGTGATCTCGATGACCGTGCCTTCTGGAATTCGACTCGCGATCGCGACGATTGTGAGCGCGCTGGCATTATCCTCGCCCGCATCGGCGCAATTCGCGCCGCCGCCCCCAAGGTCTGGAATGAGTCCTGGAATGAATCCTACGATGAGTCCTCCTGCAATGAGTCCTGCGGTCGCTTCGCCGCGACCGGCGGCCGTCGCTTCGAATCGCGCGGCGTCATGCCATAATGGCGCGAACTTCGAGCGTTTCCTCGGCCAACTGAAGCAGCGCGCCGTTGCGGAAGGCGTGTCGCAGCGCGCGATCGCGGAAGCCTCGCCCTATCTCACTTATGATCAGGGCATCGTCAATCGCGACCGTGGCCAGCGCGTGTTCGGTCAGCTCTTTACCCAGTTCGCAGGCCGCATGGCCGCGCCGTTCCGCATGCAGGAGGGACAGGCGCGCATCCGCGCCAATGCCGCGGCGTTCGCGCGCGCCGAGAAGGAATATGGCGTGCCGCCCGCCGTGATCGCCGCGTTCTGGGGCCTCGAAAGCGACTTCGGCGCCAATATGGGCCATTTGCCGGTGCTGCCTTCGCTGGTGTCGCTGGCCTATGACTGCCGGCGCAGCGAGCGATTCCAGAACGAGACGATCGCCGCGCTGAAGATCATCGACCGCGGCGATCTTTCGCCCGACGAGATGGTCGGCTCCTGGGCCGGCGAACTCGGTCAGACGCAATTCCTGCCGACGCACTACGTCACCTACGCTGTCGATTACGACGGCGACGGCAGACGCGATCTGCTGAGCAGCGCGGCCGACGTGATCGGCTCGACCGCGAACTACATCGCGACCGGCTTGAAATGGCGCCGCGGCGAGCCGTGGCTCGAGGAAGTGCGCGTGCCGCCCAACACGGCTTTGAATTTTCCCTGGGACCAGGCCGACTTGACGATCCAGCTCCCGCGCGCGAAATGGACGCAGCTCGGCGTCATCTATGCCGATGGACGCGCGCTTCCGAATGACGATCTGCCGGCATCGCTGCTGCTGCCGATGGGCCGGATGGGGCCGGCGTTTCTGGCTTACGCCAATTTCGCGGCCTATACCGAGTGGAACAACTCGCTGATCTATTCGACCACGGCCGGCTATCTCGCGAGCCGCATCGGCGGCGCGCCGCCGATGCACAGGCCATCAGGCGCCGTCGCGCAACTGCCGCTCAACGAATTGAAGGAATTGCAGCAGCTCCTGATGCGCGCGGGCTTCGACGTCGGCAAGATCGACGGTGTGCTCGGCCAGCAGAGCCGCACGGCGGTGAAGGCGATGCAGATCAAATATGGCCTGCCGGCGGATTCCTGGCCGACGGCGGAGCTGCTGTCGCGCATGCGCGGCGGGGCGCGCGCACAGGCACAGCCTGCGGCAATGGCGCGCTAGCAGAACAAGCCAGGCGCGCGATTTTCTCCGGATCGTCTGCAGCGGCGTGAAAAATGCTACCGCAGCGGACGATTGCAGACAAAATCTCCTTCGTCGCGGAACTCACCCGCGAAATCCGAATGGCTCCCACCATTGCGCGCGTCGCGGCAATGCACAATTCTCTCGCATCTGCACTCCTTTGGGAAAATACCCGCATGAGCCCGCCTGCCAAACTCCTCGAGCCCTATCAACTCGGCCCGATCAAGCTGCCGAACCGCCTGATGATGGCGCCCTTGACCCGCAACCGCGCGGTGCCGCCGGGCATGGTGCCAAGTCCGCTCGCGGTGGACTATTACGGCCAGCGCGCTTCCGCCGGTCTCCTGGTCACCGAGGCGAGCCAGGTGTCGCAGCAGGGCCAGGGTTATCAGGACACGCCGGGCATCTATTCCAAGGAGCAGGTTGCCGGCTGGCGCAAGGTGACCGATCGCGTGCACGAGAAGGGCGGGCGCATCTTCATCCAGATCTGGCATGTCGGGCGCGTCTCGCACACCTCGCTGCAGCCGAACGGCGGCGCGCCGGTTGCGCCCTCCGCAATCCGCGCCAAGGGCAAGACCTTCGTCGACGGCACATTCACTGATATCTCCGAGCCGCGCGCTCTGGACCTTGCCGAAATTCCATTCATCCTCGACAGCTTCAAGCGCGCGACCGCCAATGCGCTGGAAGCGGGCTTCGACGGCGTCGAGATCCATGGCGCCAACGGCTATCTGCTCGATCAGTTTGCGAAGGACGGCGCCAACAAGCGCAAGGATGCTTATGGCGGCTCAATCGAGAACCGCGCCAAGCTGATGCTCGAGGTTGCCAAGGCGGTGGCGGCGGAAGCGGGCGCCAACCGCACGGGCATCCGCATCTCGCCGGTGACGCCGGCCAACGACATCTCCGACAGCAATCCTCAGCCGCTGTTCGACTATATCGTCGACGGCCTAAATGACTTGAAGCTCGTTTATCTCCACGTCGTCGAGGGCGCGACCGGCGGGCCGCGCGACAATGCACCGTTCGACTATGCCTCGCTGCGCAAGCGCTTCGCCGGCGCCTATGTCGCCAACAACGGCTACGATTTCGAGCTGGCGACAAAGACGCTCGCCGCCGGCGCCGCCGACCTGATCGCGTTCGGCAAGCTGTTCATTTCCAACCCCGACCTGGTCGAGCGGTTGAAGCGCAGCGCGCCGCTGAACGCATGGGACAAGGCCACATTCTACGGCGGCGACGCCAGGGGCTACACGGACTATCCGACACTCGCGACAGCCGACGCGGCGGAGTAGCGAAGACGGAGGAACTGAACGCTGCCGTTCTCCCTCCCCCCGCAAGCGTTCCGCCTTCGGGGGAGAGGGGGCGGGTGAGGGGCCGCCTCCACGCTCGGGGTTCGCGGACAGTCACCGCACCGTATAATCCGCGGTTGATGATCTTCGAGCCGTTCTGATCGACGTCGATTTAGAAGAATTCTCAGTTTGCTTTTCCTCCGCCGGCAACGGGCGCGGCGGCCGGCTGGCCTTCCGCTTTTTTGTAGACGTCGCAGACGCGCGAGCTGTCACCGAAAAAAGTGATGCATTCCGCGTAGCTCGGCTCGCCTTTCCCCTTGATATGGGCGATCACGTAATCCGCGACCGCCTCGATGTCGTTGGGGCGCAGGAACGTGTTGGCCTCGGGCGGCATGCTGCCACCGGCCTCCTGGCGGTTCATATCGTAGCATTTCACCGTGTCGAAGGCGCCGCGCGTGAAGAACGGCATGCCCGTGCCGGGCCGCCCGCAGCTCACCGTTTCAATGATCTGCTCGCGCGTCAATTCAGTCTTCCGCAACGACAATGCATCGCCGCCATAGCCGCCGCCGCCGTTTCCATGCCACTTGTGACAGCCGAAACAGTTCGCGCGCTTGAACACGGCTTTGCCGGCGTCGGTTGGATCCGCGGGCGCGGCCGATTGAGCGAGCGCCGCAGACGTCATCGACAGCATTGCCGAGACGATGACTGCTCCAATGAAAGTTGCGCTGGACGATCTTTTACCAATTGTCATGGTGTTCTTCCCGTTTCTTGAGTGCAGGGGTGGATTGGGCACGTCGCCCGATCCACGAACACGATCAGCATCAAAGCGCGAACACTTAGAGCATCGAGCCAGGCTGAATCCGTTTCAGCCGTTGTTGCCAGGCACTACCGGGTCCACGAAGTCGTTTTCTGCAAAGCATCGGCTTGCTGTCCGACGTCGTCAGGGCAACGCGCGCGCGACCTTCAATAGGCGAATTTCCTCACCGCATCCTCATTCCATTCGATGCCGTTACCCGGCCTGTTTGGAACATTGACGAATCCATCCTTCACTTCGAAGGGCTCGGCGATGATCGGATTGCCCCAGTCTCGCCACTCAAGCCAATCAGACGTCTCGGTGGCACGAAGCAGGTGAGCCGAGACTTCTGGATAGAGATGACTGGACATTGGATGTCCGGAAGCTCCAGCGATGGCCGCCGAGCGCATCCAGCCTGTCACGCCGCCAATGCGCATCAGGTCCGGCATATACAGATCGGCTGCCTGCGCGAGGACCGCCTGCAAGAAGGAGCGCGGCCCATAGATGTTCTCGCCGATCTGAACCGGCGTCCTGAGTTCACGCGCCAGTTGGGCGCTATGCGCGTAGTTGTCAAAGACAACCGGCTCCTCAAACCAGTAAAGACCCTGGTCATCCAAACCATGACAGCGAGAGATTGCCTCGTGCAGTGCGAGACCCTGGTTGAAGTCGCACATGAGATCGATGTCGGAGCCGATTGCCGCGCGCACGGCCTTGAGTGCTTCCAGGTCCTGCCGCAGGGTGGGACGACCAAGCCGGATCTTGATCGCGTTGAAATTCCCTTCCGCGACGAGCTGTTCTGCTTCTCGGCCCAACCTGTCCAGCGGGATCAGCCAAAGTCCGTTGGTGTTATAGGCGCGAAGCTGACCGACGCTGCCGCCCAAAAGCTCAGCCAGTGGCAGATCTGCCGCTTTTGCGAGCGCGTCCCATATGGCCATGTCGACGCCGGCGGTCGCGATGAGGCTTACGCCCTGCCGTCCGATCAGATGCAGTTTGCCTATTGCGTCCCGAAAGAAGTCGAGCGGTGCAAGCTGGCGGCCTTTGAGCATTTCGGCCAGGTCGAGAATCGCCGGGCCTATATATCTCACCGCCTCCTTCAAATAAGGCTCCAGATAGCTTCTCCCGACAATGCCTTCCTTTGTTTTGACATTGATCAGGATGAACGGCCACTCTTGGTAGACGCCTACCTTGGACACGATCGGTCTGCGCATGGGAATCGAGACTGCGCGCACCTCAATTCCTTCCAGGGTCAGCTTGCTCTTGTTCTGCATGTTGCTCTCGCAGCGTTGTCGTATTCCGCCGGCCCAAAGCTGATCGTGCTAATCCTTCGTCAAGGCGCCTCGTGAACGGGCATCGGCGCGTGTTCGAGGCGGGTGTCGTGTCCGAGAATCAGTACGATCACGCCCGACATGATCATGAAGCCCGCGAGGCCGTAGAGGCCGGCCGCGAAGGCGCCCGTCAGATCCTTCATCCAACCGACGAAGAACGGACCGACGAAACCGCCAAGATTGCCAAGCGCGTTGATCAGGGCAATCCCGCCGGCGGCCGCGGCGCCGCTCAGCATTGCGGTCGGAAGCGGCCAGAAGCTTGGCAAGGCAGCGTAGATGCAGGCACCCGCGATCGTCAGGAAAACGAAGGAGGTAACCGGCGAGATAACGCTGGCGCTCGCCGCCAGCGCGATCCCACCCAGCATTGACGGAATGACCATGTGCCACTTGCGCTCGCCCGTGGCGTCGGAATGCCGTGTCCAGAACACCATGGCGAGCGCCCCGGCCAGCCCCGGGATCGCTGTGAGCCATCCCGTCTGCATGATGCTGACGCCGAAATTCTTGACGATCTGTGGTAACCAGAGCCCGAGGCTGTAGAGGCCGATCACAACGCCAAAGTAGACCAGAGCCAGCGCCAGCACACGCGGATGAGTCAGCGCTTCTTTCAGCGTGAAGTGATGAATGGCCTCCTTGTTGGCGCGCTCGGCGGCCAGTCGCTGGATGAGCCAACCGCGCGCCTCGGGCTTGAGCCAGCTTGCTTCTTTCGGGCTATCGGTCAGGTATGCGAGGACGATGAAGCCCGTGATGAACGTCGGAAGACCTTCCACGATGAACATCCATTGCCAGCCCTTCAGGCCCCAAAACCCGTCCCCGACAACACTCAGGATCCAACTGGAGAGGGGTGCGCCAAACAGCGACGAGATCGGCACAGCCACCATGAACATGCCGATGATGCGGGCGCGCACTTCGGATGGAAACCAGTAGGTCAGATAGAGAATGATTCCGGGAAAGAAGCCGGCCTCGGCAACGCCGAATATGAAACGTAATGCATAGAAGCTCGTGTCGTTCCAGATGAACGCATGGCAGATAGACAGAATGCCCCAGGTGATCATGATGCGCGCGATCCAGATGCGCGCGCCGATTTTCTCGAGAATGAGGTTGCTGGGCACTTCGAAAAGGAAATAGCCGAGGAAGAAGATGCTTGCGCCAAGGCCAAACGCCGTCGAAGAGAGTCCAATGTCCTTGTTCATCGTCAAGGCGGCGAAGCCGATGTTGACCCGATCCAGATAGGACAGGAAGTAGCACCAGATCAGAAAGGGAATGAATCGACGCGACACTGTCGCGACAACTTGATCCGGATTGACACTCATTTCACCCCCGTCGGTGCGCTTTGAAGCGCCAATGAGATCATTGAAATCGGCAGCGCGCTTCGCTCACGAGCCCTGTCGGTGACAAGGTCTCCCACAATCCGGCCGCTACCGGACGACGACGTCCTCCCTTGATCGCTCAATTTCTTCCGCTGCTCACGCCTTGCGGATTTGGCCTCCAGCTTGCAAGTCGACGGCCATTGGCGACAACATGAGAAAGCGCACAGCCAGTGTGCATCAATTCAACGACACACAGCGGCGTTGTGATCGGGAGAGCAACCGAACGCGTGGCCGCATTGGTGCACAATGGCTGTGCCGTTTCTCATGCTGTTCTCGGCAGTTGCCGGCTTGCTAGAGTGCGGTGTGGGAGACTTCGTAAGGTTGACGGCTGGGACGAGAGAGCCGCGATCGGCCGGACGACGAATGATCGGCGCCGCCGGCGTGCTGCGTGCCTGATTGCGCCGCCGCGCAAAGTCCGGATCTCCAAACCATCCGCGGAAAATTGAGGAAGCCATGACAAGGTCGGCTCGGCTGAATCTGCACATTCCAGAGCCAAAATTCCGTCCAGGCGACCAGCCGGACTTCAGCGATATGAAGATCCCGGCACCAGGATCGGTACCTCGACCGGATATCGCCGTTCGGGCCAAGGAACTTGCCGCATATACGGACACTCTGATCCGCGTGCTTGACGACGATGGCAAGGCGGTCGGTCCGTGGGATCCGAAGCTTGATCCAGATATGCTGCGCCGCGGGCTGCGCGCCATGATGCTGACGCGCGCTTACGACGAGCGGATGTTCCGCGTCCAGCGGCAGGGCAAGACGTCGTTCTACATGAAATGCACGGGCGAGGAAGCCGTCGCCGTAGGGCAGGCGCTTGCGCTCGAAAATACCGACATGTGCTTTCCGACCTATCGTCAGCAGGGACTGCTGATCACCCGCAACTGGTCGATGGTCGACATGATGTGCCAGGTCTTTTCGAATTCGCGAGACCGGCTCAAGGGCCGACAGATGCCGGTGTTCTATTCGAGCAAGCAGGCCGGGTTTTTCAGCATTTCCGGCAATCTCGGCACGCAATACTGCCAGGCGGTCGGCTGGGCGATGGCTTCCGCGTTGAAGGGCGATACGCGGATTGCGGCCGCGTGGATTGGCGACGGTGCGACCGCCGAAGGCGACTTCCACCATGCGCTGACGTTCGCGTCCGTGTATCGCGCCCCGGTCATCCTCAACATCGTCAATAACCAGTGGGCGATCTCGACGTTTCAGGGGGTCGCGGGCGGCGAGCAGGCGACCTTCGCGGCGCGGGCGCTCGGCTATGGGCTGCCGGGCTTGCGCGTAGATGGCAACGATTTGCTTGCCGTGTACGCGGCGACGACATGGGCCGCGGAACGCGCCCGCGCCAATCACGGCGCCACGGTGATCGAGCTCTTTACCTATCGGGCCTCCGCACACTCAACGAGCGACGATCCCTCGAAGTATCGGCCGGCCAAGGAAGAGGAGAGGTGGCCGCTCGGCGATCCGATCGAGCGGCTGAAGCAGCACCTGATCATGCGCGGCGAGTGGAGTGCAGACCGGCACAGTGCTCAAGAGAAAGAGGCCGTCGAGGAAGTCACGGCAGCGGCGCGGGAGGCCGAAAGCTATGGCACGCTGGGGAGCGGGCCCACTCACAGCGCCAGCACGATGTTCGAAGATATCTTCAGGGAGCCGACCTGGAACCTGCGCGAACAACGCCAGCGGCTGGGGATTTGACCGATGCCCGTCATGAATATGATCCAGGCCTTGAACTCGGCGATGGACGTCATGCTGGCCCGTGATTCCAACGTCGTGATCTTCGGCGAGGATGTTGGCTATTTTGGCGGCGTGTTTCGCGCAACCGAAGGCCTGCAGAAGAAATATGGTCTCAATCGCATCTTCGATGCGCCGATTGCCGAGGGCGGCATCATGGGAACGGCGGTCGGCATGGCCGCATATGGCCTGAGACCCATCGTCGAGATTCAGTTCGCCGATTACATTTATCCGGCGACCGACCAACTGATTTCGGAGGCCGCGCGCCTTCGCTACCGTTCGGGCGGCGAATTCACCGCGCCGCTCACCGTGCGCTCGCCCTATGGCGGCGGCATTTTCGGCGGCCAGACCCACAGCCAGAGTCCCGAAGCGATCTTTACGCATGTTGCGGGATTGAAGACGGTCATTCCGTCCAATCCCTATGATGCGAAAGGGCTGCTGATCGCCGCGATCGAGGACGATGATCCCGTCATCTTCTTCGAGCCGAAGCGCCTCTACAACGGGCCGTTCGAAGGTTATCAGGACAAGCCCGTCGTTCCCTGGTCGAAGCATCCCCTAAGCGAAGTCCCAGCGGATCATTTCACCGTGCCGATCGGCAAGGCAAAGATCGTGCAGGAGGGCAAGGACCTCACCATCCTCGCCTACGGCACGATGGTCCACGTGTCGATCGCGGCCGCGCGCGATGCCGATGTGGATGCGGAGGTCATCGACCTGCGCACGCTGTTGCCGGTCGATATCGAAACGATCGAAGCGTCGGTCAAAAAGACCGGGCGCTGCGTCATCGTGCACGAAGCGACACGCACCGGCGGCTATGGCGCGGAGCTTTCCGCGCTGGTGCAGGAGAAATGTTTTTATCATCTCGAAGCGCCCATTGCGCGCGTAACCGGGTGGGACACGCCGTATCCTCACGTCCTGGAATGGGCCTATTTCCCGGGACCGAAGCGGGTAGCCGAAGCGCTGCGCGAGACCATGGAGGCTTGAGATGGGACGCTACGTCTTCAAGCTGCCGGATGTCGGCGAAGGGACCGCCGAGGCCGAGCTCGTCGCGTGGCACATCAAGCCGGGCGACTTGGTTGAAGAGGATCAGCACATCATCGACGTCATGACGGACAAGGCCACGGTCGAAATCCCGGCGCCTGCAGCCGGCAAAGTTCTGTCCGTCAAAGGCGCGCCAGGCGAAATGCTGGCCGTCGGCTCGCCGATCCTCGTGCTCGAAGTCGATGGTCCGGGCAATGCCAAGGCGGAAGAGGCCGACACATTAGCTGCACGGCCCGCAGCAGCGGAGCAGCCCAAGCCGGTGCCCGAATACGCAAGCCCGGTGGATTCGAAAGCTGCGAGCGCGCCCGCGAAGCCAGCACCCGAGCAGAAGCCTGCCGCGCAAGCCGCACCAAGGCCGGGGTTTGCGACGCGGACGCCGGGCGAAAAGCCCATCGCCTCGCCGGCCGTTCGACGGCGCGCCTGGGAGGCGGGCGTTGAACTGCAGTTCGTGCCAGGGACCGGTCCGGGTGGCCGGATCAGCCAGGCTGACCTCGACTCCTATATCGCGTCCGGCGGCAGCGCTGGACAGGCCGCGCCGGCAGGCCTTCGGATGAAGCCCGGGACCGAGGACATCAAGGTCATCGGCCTGCGCCGAACCATCGCCACGCGCATGCAGGATGCGAAGCGCCGCATCCCGCATTTCTCCTATATCGAGGAAGTCGATGTGACGGAACTCGAGGAGCTGCGCGCAAAATTCAATGCCCGATGGGGTACGACGCGGGGCAAGTTGACCCTGCTGCCCTTCCTCGCGAAGGCCATGATCAGCGCCTTGCCGGACTACCCGCAGATCAATGCTCGCTTCCATGACGACGACGGCTTCGTGCGCCGGTATGAGGGCGTGCATCTCGGCATCGCCACCCAGACACCCACGGGCCTCGTGGTGCCCGTCATTCGGCACGCCGAGGCGCTGACCCTGTGGGAATGCGCAGCCGAGATTGCCCGGCTTGCCGCGGCGGCGCGCGAAGGCATGGCGACGCGCGATGAACTGTCAGGCTCGACGATCAGCATCACGAGCCTCGGCGTTCTCGGTGGTGTCGCGACGACGCCGGTGATCAACTACCCCGAGGTCGCAATCGTCGGCGTCAACAAGATCGTGGAACGCCCGATGGTGCGAGACGGTGCTATCGTGATCCGGAAGATGATGAACCTGTCGTCGTCCTTCGACCATCGTGTCGTGGACGGCTGGGACGCTGCCGAGTTCGTGCAGCGGATCCGCACACAGCTCGAAACACCGGCGATGCTTTTCGTGGACTGAAGCATGACCAACGAAATCAGGACGAAAGTTCTTGTGGTCGGCAGCGGGCCGGGCGGCTATGTGGCGGCGATCCGTGCCGGGCAACTCGGCCTCGACACGACGATCGTCGAGAATGAACGGCTCGGCGGCACCTGCCTCATCCGCGGCTGCATCCCTTCGAAAGCGCTGATCCACGTTGCCGGCAAGTTCGAGGCGATGCAGCATGCGGCTGATGGCGGTTCGCTCGGCATCCGCCTTCGCGAGCCGCCGATCCTCGATCTCCCCGAGGCCATCGCATGGAAGGAGACGATCGTCGACAAGCTCAACAGCGGCGTCGGCGCGCTCCTCAAGCGCGCGAAGGTCAAGGTCGTGCAAGGTTGGGGGACGTTCTCGGACGCCAAGACCTGCCTCGTGAACGGCAGTACCGATCCGGTGACGATCACCGCCGAACATGTGATCCTGGCAAACGGCTCCGAGCCGGTGGAATTGCCGACACTGCCGTTCGGCGGCACGATCCTCTCCTCGACGGAAGCGCTGTCGCTGCGGGAAATTCCCGAACAGTTCGTCGTCGTCGGGGCCGGCTATATCGGACTCGAACTCGGGATCGCGTTCCGCAAGATGGGCTCGCATGTCACCGTGGTCGAAGCGATGGACCGCATTCTGCCGCTTTACGACGAGCAGCTCACCGATCCCGTTCGCAAATGGCTCGATCGTGCCGGCGTCACTGTTCATCTCGGCGCGAAGGCGAGGGGACTCGCCGGCGACACCAATCGCAGGAACCTGCAAGTCGAGGTCAAGGACGGTCAACAACGCGACATTCCAGCCGACAAGATCCTCGTCACCGTTGGCCGCCGGCCGAAGACGAAAGGCTGGGGCCTTGAGAAAATGGCGGTGGATATGAATGGGCCCTTCGTCAAGATTGACGATCAGTGCAAGACATCGGTCAAGAACGTCTGGGCGATCGGCGATCTCGTCGGAGAGCCGATGCTCGCGCACAAAGCGTCGGCGCAGGCCGAGATGGTGGCCGAGATCATCGCCGGCAAGCCGCGGCGGTTCAGGCCTGCGACGATTCCGGCCGTGTGTTTCACCGAGCCCGAGATCGTGACGGCCGGCCTGCTGCCGGCCGAAGCGAAGGCCGCGGGCATTGATGCGATCACCGGATCGTTTCCGCTCTCCGCGAACGGACGGGCGCTTTCGATGGAAGGTGGGAGCGAGGGCGGGTTCATCCGGATCGTCGCGCGACGGGACAATCATCGCGTCCTCGGCGTCCAGGCGGTCGGCACCCACGTGTCGGAACTCTCCGGCGAGTTTGTCCATGCCATCGAAATGGGCGCGGTGCTCGAGGACGTCGCCGGCACGATTCACGTCCATCCCACGTTGACCGAAGCCTTCCACGAATCGGCCCTGCGCGCGTTGGGCCATGCGATCCATATCTGACGCGCCGCGCGGAACGAACCGCACGAGTTGGGTGTCATGAACAACGAACGGCATCGTGTAGACTCTCAATCGGACAAATCTCATGAACTTCGAGCTCAATGAAGACCAAAGCGCCTTCCAGGATGCCGCGCGCAGCTTCATGGAATCCGAGTTGCTTCCCCACGCGGCGCAGTGGGACGAGGAGCACATTTTTCCCGTTGATGCATTGCGAAAGGCCGCCGAACAGGGTTTCGCAGGTATCTATGTGCGTGACGATGTCGGGGGCTCGGCGCTCACGCGGCTCGATGCGGCCATCGTCTTCGAGGAGCTTGCTGCCGCGGATCCATCCACGGCCGCCTATATCTCCATTCACAACATGGCCTCGTGGATGATCGATGCCTTCGCCGACGACGACGTGCGTCATCGTTATCTGCCGAAGCTGACCACGATGGAGCACTTCGGCAGCTACTGCCTGACCGAACCGGGCGCGGGCTCCGACGCCGCCTCCCTGCGCACGCGCGCCGACCGCGACGGCGACCATTACGTCCTGAACGGCACGAAGGCGTTCATCTCCGGCGGCGGCGCCAGCGACATCTATGTCTGCATGGTTCGAACGGGGGGCCCGGGCCCGAGCGGCGTTTCGTGCATTGTCGTCGAGAAAGGCACGACCGGTCTCTCCTTTGGCAAGCAGGAAAGGAAACTCGGCTGGAACAGCCAGCCGACCGCCGCGGTGATTTTCGACAATTGCCGGGTCCCGATTGGTAATCTCGTAGGCAAGGAGGGCGACGGCTTCAAGATCGCGATGAAGGCGCTCGATGGCGGCCGCATCAATATCGGCGCTTGCTCGCTGGGCGGCGCGCGAGCCTGTCTCGAAGCGGCCAAGACGCATCTCGGAGTCCGCAAACAGTTCGGAAAAACGCTGTCCGAGTTCCAGGCGCTGCAGTTCCGTATCGCCGACATGGCGACCGAACTCGATGCCGCCCGGCTGATGGTCCGGCGCGCCGCGGTTTCACTGGACACGCGTCATCCCGATGCGACAATCCATTGCGCAATGGCAAAGCGGTTTGCAACCGACGTCTGCTTCAAGATCTGCAACGAGGCGCTTCAGCTCCACGGCGGGTACGGCTACACCAAGGAATATCCGGTCGAACGCTATCTCCGCGATCTGCGTGTGCATCAGATTCTTGAAGGGACGAACGAGATCATGAGGGTCGTGATTGCGCGGCGCCTGTTGGCTTCGTAACGGGTCGGGCAGGAGACGATCAAAGACTGTGACGGGAGTGCACGATGACCAATTCACAGGATCCTCCTAAGACGTTTTCGACATCGCCCTTCGAGGCCGGCCGTCAATGGTTCGAGCTCGCCGCCAAGGCGCAAAAGGTTTTTGTCGATCAGATCAAACCGGGCGCAGCGCCGCCGCCCTTCATGCCACAGGACGTCGCGCACGCCTTCGCTGACATGGTTGCCAACTTGATGCGGGATCCCTCGAAGCTCGCCAAGGCGCAGACTGAGCTTTGGCAAAGCCATGCGGCGCTCTGGCAAGATTTTTTGACCAAGAGTTTTCGCCCCGGGGAGAGCCAGCCGGCCCCTTCCAAGGATCGGCGCTTCAAGGACGAGGAGTGGGACAAGAACCTCGCCTTCAACACGCTCAAGCGCAATTATCTGATCGGCGCCGAATGGTTGCGCAAAATGGTGGCCGACCAGAATGAGCTGCCGCGCTCGACACAGAAGAAGCTCGAGTTCTTCACCGAGCGATTCATCGACGCCGTTTCGCCGGCGAACTTCGCCGCCACGAACCCGGCGGTGCTGCGCAAGACATTCGAGACCGGCGGTACCAACCTGATCAAGGGATTCTCGAATTTCCTCGATGATGTTGCAGCCGACGCCGGCCACGTCCGGCGGACCGATGCGAACGCCTTCGAAGTGGGCGTCAACCTTGCTACGACGAAGGGAGCGGTCATTCTTCGGACCGACATGATGGAGCTGATCCAATACGAGCCTGCCACCGAACAGGTCCGGAAGACACCGCTGCTGCTGGTGCCGCCATGGGTCAACAAATTTTATCTCTTCGATCTCCAGAAAAAGAGCAGTTTCATCAAGTGGGCTGTCGACCAGGGCTTCACGCTGTTCGCCATATCCTGGGTCAATCCGGACGCGCGTCACGCCGAAAAGGATTTCGAGAACTATTGGCTTGAAGGACCATACGCCGCGTTGCAGGCGATCGAGAAAATCACGGGGGAGCGCGGTTCCGATATCGTATCTTACTGCCTGGGCGGCACGCTGGCGGTCTCTGGCCTGGCGCATCTGGCCGCAATCGGCGAGGCTGACCGCGTCAATTCCGCGACGATGATCGCAACGATGACCGATTTCGCCGAATTTGGCGATTTCGAAGCGTTCGTGACCGAGGGGCAGATCAAGACGCTGGAAGCGCACCTTCAGCACAAGGGCTATGTCGACAGCGCGGACCTGACTCGCCTCTTCGCCCTCCTGCGTGCCAATGATCTGATCTGGTCATCGGGCATCAGCAGCTATCTCCTCGCGGAAGATGCTGTCGCCTCGGATCTTCTCTATTGGTTCGCTGACGGCATCGGGATGCCGGCGAAGATGCTGCGGACATTCATGCGCAGCATCATTCTCAACAACAGCCTGACCAAGCCGGGCGCCCTGACGATAAGTGGCGTCCCGATCAATCTGAGGGATATTCGTACGCCGTTGTTTTTCGTGTCGCTGCGCGACGACCATGTTGCCGGCTGGCAGGATACGTATCGCGGCGCATCGATGTTCGAAACGGAGAAGCGGTTCATTCTCGGTGGCTCCGGCCATAATGCCGGCACCATCAACCCGCCCGCGGCGAACAAGCATGGGTATTGGACAAATCCCGAAATGCCGCCTGACGCGGAAGGCTGGTTCAAGAAGGCGAAGCGCAATGAGGGCTCATGGTGGCCAGAATGGGCTGCGTGGCTGAAGGAACGCGGTGGCGGTGAGGTCGCTGCCCGCGCGGTCGGCGACGGTCCGCTACCCGTTCTCGAAGCCGCGCCAGGCTCATATGTAAAGGTGCGTCACTAGATATTTTTATAGAAAGATATTCATAGAACGCGTCCCACTATCAAAGCGCACCGTGTGGGTCCCCCACCTCATGAGGGTTCAACAGGGGATGAAAAGACTCTGTGCTCGCGTGCCAGATTGCGCTCCGATCCATTGCAGGATGCTTCTGTCAAGAAATTCGAGCGGTTCTTCTGCACCTCGCTGAAGATGAAATCGGAGACAGTGCGCACGCGGGTCAGGTTCTTGTTGTCCTCATGCAGCAGGACGTACAGACTCCTGCGAAAATTGATCTGCGCCGGAAGCACCGGCACCAGATCCTCGTCCTGGCAGGTGACATAGCTCGGCAGCAAGGCGATCGCCTCGCCCTCCCTGACCGCCTGGAGCAGGGGCAGAACGTTCACGCTGCTGAACTTGATGCGCGGGACCAGTGCGAACGGGCTTTGATGAGAATACATCGCATCGACATCGCAGATATAGTCATCCGAAAAAACGTCAGATGCCGACGCGATCGGGGGCCGGCGTTCCAGATAGCTCTGCGAAGCAAACAGGCCCGCGTAATAGTCCGTCAGCTTTCGCGAAATGATCCGCCCCTCGATCGGGACGGATGAGCCGACGAAAATGTCGACCTCGCGCTGAGAAACGCTTGAAGCATTCGTACTGGTAAGAAGTTCGATGTGCAGCTTCGGGTGCATTTTGCAAAGGGCCGCGAGGCGTGCCCCCAGAAAGCATGTGGCGAAACAATCGGGCGCGCCAATCCGAACGAGCCCTTCAACTGCGGAGTCCGCATCAGACAGTTCCGCCTCGCACGCGTTGATCGAGGCCTCCACGACCTCAGCCATGCGCTGAAGGCGGGTCCCCGCAGAGGTCGGCACAAAGCCGGTTGGGCGATGCTCAAACAGTTTGGTGTTCAGCGCATGCTCGAGCCGCGCGATGCGGCGCGACACCGTTGCGTGATCAACGCCGAGCTGCTGACCTGCGGCCGAGACCGTCTTGTGGCGGCATACGCCCAAGAAGAAGCGTAGATCATCCCACTCGAAGCGACGATAACGATGTCCCACAACGGCCTCCGGCAACCCAAAAACTTGATCTATGTTAATCCGGATCGAGCCGATGGCTTCACCGATTTTCCGATGATTGTGGTAGTTTATCCGAAGGATATTTCGCGTTTCGGGAAAGTTGCCGAATAGGCATTCGGAGCTTGATTGCTCATGGTGGGGCAGAGTTGCGATCTCCGCTACGTCAGGCCACCTTCGCTGATCGTGATCGCGCGGGATCTGCCTGTGTCGTCGTGAAGGGGTGCCGGTAATGCGTTCGTTCCACGACTCAGTCTAGAGCGCGATGGGATTTGGTTCGATCGTCATCGCGCTCTCGCCCTTTGCTTGAGCATGATCTCCGCGCAAACGTGTTCCGCGTTCGTCGCGAGCGAAACGCGGCAGCGGCGGGACAAAACCGGACGTGCTGACTTTGCGCGCAGCAGCGAAGAGAGGGCGTTCGCTCCGGCGAATTTCTCCAAGCATCGGCAAGAAGGTTGTGCAGTGCGGCGGAGCCCGCAAGCTATTGACCCATCGACGCGTCCAGAGCAGCCTGTTGTGCTGGGATATGCGGCTTTCGAAGGGAAGATCGATGGAACGAACGCCATCAACAAAGCCGTCTGCTGCGAAGAACGGCCGCCTCGACCTGATCGACCGCAAGATCCTGTCCGCCCTGATGCGGGACGGGCGATTAACCAACAGCGAACTCGCCGCGAAGGTCGGTCTTTCGCCATCCTCCTGCTGGACGCGGGTGAGAAGATTGGAGGCGGAGGGGGCGATCGAGCGCTACGCGGCCATCATCAGCCATGCGGCGATCGGACTGTCCAATTTTGTGTTTGTCGAAGTCACGCTCGAAAAACACACCGACAAGGTCCTCGATCGGTTCGGCGCGGCGGTTGCGCGCATGCCGGAAGTCGTCGAAGCAGATCTGGTGGCTGGAGAATACGACTATTTGATCAAGGTCGCCGTGCGGGACAATGCCGATTATGAGCGCTTTCTGCGGGAACGGCTCTATCGCATCGAAGGGGTGCGCCACACGCGCTCGACTTTCTCGCTCCGCGCGCTCAAATGGTCAACGTCCATCGATCCGCTTCTGATGGGCGAGCGGTGAAAAGCGGAAATGTTGGCGGCCCGGCGTTCTGGTATCCTTGCACAGAGCTTGCGCACTTTTTGGCGTTGTGCACCCGATCGCAATAGTCAAAAACGCTGGCTAAGCCTCTACCAACGTGAGCACAATTCGAGTTTCGACACCTTCGTCAAGGCCGATTTGGGGACCGGCTTGCTGGTATCGACAATGGCCGGTGCCTGCACCGCTTCGCTAGCCCTATCGGTGTGGTCCGCGTCCAAATGACTGCGATGGGCCAAGGATGGGCTAAGAGAGGCAGGTTTGCCATGGATGCCAAGACGAACATCAAGACTGACATCAAGAAGAGATTGCCCAGCCGTCACGTGACGGAGGGTCCGGAGCGCGCTCCCCATCGCTCCTATCTCTACGCCATGGGGCTCACGACCGCGCAGATCCATCAACCCTTCGTCGGCGTTGCCTCCTGCTGGAACGAGGCCGCGCCTTGCAACATCGCGCTGATGCGCCAGGCCCAGGCGGTCAAGAAGGGCGTCGCATCCGCCGGCGGCACGCCGCGGGAGTTCTGCACCATCACCGTCACCGACGGCATCGCCATGGGTCATGACGGCATGCGCTCGTCGCTGCCGTCGCGCGAATGCATCGCCGATTCGGTCGAGCTGACGGTGCGAGGCCACGCCTATGACGCGCTCGTGGGTCTCGCCGGCTGCGACAAGTCGCTGCCGGGCATGATGATGGCGATGGTGCGACTGAACGTGCCCTCGATCTTCATCTATGGCGGCTCGATCCTGCCGGGCAATTTCCGCGGCCAGCAGGTCACGGTGCAGGACATGTTCGAAGCCGTCGGCAAGCACTCCGTCGGCGAAATGTCTGATGCCGATCTCGACGAGATCGAGCGTGTCGCCTGCCCGTCGGCCGGCGCAT
>Ga0210406_10001533_pt1 | contig 27948 bp, 30 predicted proteins | sample IncBWC30MmetaG_FD_155454 | JGI IMG/M metagenome (GOLD analysis project Ga0210406, IMG submission 155454) | Forest soil microbial communities from Barre Woods Harvard Forest LTER site, Petersham, Massachusetts, United States - Inc-BW-C-30-M | ecosystem: Environmental > Terrestrial > Soil >... | reverse complement strand
CTTGCTGGGAACGGGCCTAGCAATTCTGGCAGGTGCAGTACGACGGAGAATCCGCATCTAGTCATAGAGGCGAAAGGTCGGCACCCGGCTTTGCGCCCCTTGAACCTCTTGACCGAGGCGCAGTGCTCGTATGGGTTGTTAGATGGCCCTCCCCTATCGCGCTTCGTCTCAGAATCCCCGCAAGAAGAGGACACGCAAAAGATTGCGGTCAATATTGACCAGTAATCGTATGGCCAAGGCTTGATAGTGGGAATCGAATCACTCTCGACGGTTAAGAAACTTTGCCCTATCTTCCGGGCGTAGATCTCTTGTGAGCCGACAACATAAAGAGTTCTTCCACAATGACCACATCCGCGAGCTTAGTCGGAGAAAACTACAGGAGAGAACATGAAAATCTTCAAGACATTAGCAACCTTATTCTGCCTCGTTGCGCTCTGTGCGTTCGTCGTGCCGACTGCCACGGCGGATGACTGGAACAGAGAAACTGTGATCACGTTTAGCGGGCCCGTCGAAGTTCCAGGGGTGGGCGCTCAAACCTTGCCGGCCGGTACCTATGTCTTCAAGATATTGGATTCACAATCGGACCGCCATATCGTTCAGATCTTCAATAAGGACAAAACTCATGTCTTCACCACCATCCTTGCAATCCCGAACTACCGTTTGCACGCGACTGATAAGACTGTAATAACGTTTCGCGAACGGCCCGCCGGACAGCCGGAAGCACTGAGGGCATGGTTTTACCCAGGGCGTGAATGGGGTGAGGAATTCGTGTACGCGAAGTCGAGAGCCATCGAGTTGGCCAAGGAAACCAATGAGCCGGTGCTCGCGACTCCCATCGAGTTGGCAGCGGCTCCTATTGATTCTTTGAAAACGGCGCCGGTCGAGGCCGTTGCCCCGACGGGAGAGCCAATCGAATTGGCTCAGGTTGTTCAACCACCGCCGATGGCTGCCGTCGCACCTGCCGCCGCCGACGCCCTGCCGAAAACGGCTAGCCCTTTGCCGCTGATTGGACTGATTGGGCTGCTGATGATTGGCGCCGGCTTTGCTCTCTCTGCTTTTTCTAAGCGAGCGTCTAATCGCCCTGAGTAGGTGGATCTGGGTGGGAAAGTCGTTCCACTAAGTAGAGTACCGGACGGCGCTAAGGACAGCGTCCGTCCGGTTGCTCTAAGGATAACTCAGATTGATAACATGAAAAGAAACAGATGGATGACAAAGCTATTCTTTTCCGCGCTCCAACGCGAACTGAAGCTGCAGAACATTTGGCTCCCCGTCTGGCTGTTCTTCTCGTTCTAACTGTCCTATCGAGGATTGCCTGTGCACAGGCACCCTCTCCGTCACAGAGTCTCTCGGCGGAACCCTATACCATCAAAGTAAATGTGGACATGGTGGTCTTGCGCGCAACCGTCCAGGACCACAAGAACACCCTGATTTCCGGACTCTCCAAAGACGATTTCCAGGTTTATGAAGACGGAGTGTTTCAACCGATCAAGTACTTTAGCCACGAGGACATTCCGGTCACGGTCGGTCTGGTCATCGATAATAGCGGAAGCATGATGCCGAAGGTCCGTGACGTCGTTGCTGCTGCGTTGGCATTTGCCCGCTCCAGCAACCCGCAAGACCAGATGTTCGTTGTCAATTTCAACGAAAAGGTTTCGTTTGGTCTTCCAAACAACATTCCATTCACAGACCAGGTGAGTCAGTTGGAAGTTGCGCTTTCCAGAGTCAGAGCTAATGGCGAGACGGCGCTGTACGATGCGGTCGCTGCCGCTGTCGAGCACCTGAAGAAGGGTAACCGCGACAAAAAAGTGTTGATTGTTGTCAGCGACGGAGGCGACAACGCCAGCAAACATAAGTTGACCGAAGTGATGGCGCTTGCCGGGCAGCCCGGCGTGATTATTTACACCATCGGCATCTTCGATGAACAAGATGCCGATCGAAACCCCAGCGTGCTCAAGCGGCTCGCCAAGGACACAGGGGGCGAGGCTTTCTTGCCTGCATCATTAAAGGACGTTGCACCCATCTGCGAGCGGATCGCTCGCGATATACGAAACCAGTACACCATCGCCTATGTTCCCACCAATAGAAATCGGGACGGAAGTTATCGAGCCTTACAGGTGAAGGCAACCGCGGCGGGCCGCGGTCGTTTGCTGGTCCGAACGCGAACCGGGTACTTCGCTCCATCGCCACTTGCGTCAACGGCGGCAAAGGCGGCCCGACCTTGAAGTTCATAACTGGACGGGAGTCGTTTCCAACCCGAATGCAAAGACTTCTTTATTGGAGTCAACGTCTCTTCTTCATGACTGGCTTCCTCGCACTGAGCTACGTCGCCTTCACTCTGCTGGACGCCAGGCTCTATCAGGTATCTGCAAAACGGTCCCTGGAAAGACAGGTCCAGGCGGACAACGGACACAATGCAATCCGGCTGCAACCGGTGGTCAAGAAGGGTGATGTTCTGGGCCGTATGGATATTCCGCGGCTGGGCATGTCTATCGCAATTTTGCAGGGGACGAGCTCGCGCACGTTGCGGCTGGGTGCAGGACATATCGAAGGCACTTCGTTTCCGGGGGAAGCCGGAAACAGTGGAATCGCCGGACACCGCGACACTTTCTTCCGTGGGCTAAAAGACATACGCAGCAATGACGAGGTTCAGCTTCAGACGGCAACTGGGCTATTTCGCTATGAAGTGGATTGGGCGAAGGTTGTAGAACCGAGTGACACCACGGTTCTGGAGCCCTCGACCGTAGGATCCACTCTCACGTTGGTTACGTGCTACCCGTTTTATTTTCTTGGCCCGGCGCCAATGAGGTTTGTAGTGCGAGCGCACAAGTATTAGTCAAGATAGACGCGGGAGCATGAGACACCTCTCCCAGAAGAACTCAACCTATACAATAACTGTCGCACAAAGTGTGCAAATGTGAACAGCTTTGACGGGGCATATCGTAGATCATCGTGAAGTGAGGAATTCAAAGTTATGTCCAGTTACCAGAGCTGCAAAACGATCCTATGCATTGACGATGATGATGGCGTGCTGAGTTACCACAGAGCGCTGCTGGAAAGGCGGGGCTTTGAGGTGCTCACGGCCGCCTCCGCCCGACAGGGGTTACAACTTGCGGCAGACTGCTTGGTTGCCGCCGTGATCGTCGACTATCACATGCCCGAGATGAATGGGCATCAGGTCGCAATCGAAATAAAGCGCCTTAGGCCACAAGTTCCAATTGTCATGGTTTCCAGTGACGAAGAGATTCCAGAAAAGACATTGAATATGGTAGACGCCTTCGTTTCCAAGAACGAAGCATCCCGCCATTTGTTGCCGGTGATCACACGAATCTGCGGCGAAAACCCCTCTGGATTCCGAGAAACCAGAAACACAGCCTGAAAATATATAGGGCTCTTGTGGGTAGTGGTTTGTTTCCCTTGCCGCCTCCCGCGGTTGATCAATTGTGAACAGACTCGCGAGAAGCCCGCTTGTATACCTAACTCTGCATGGTTACCCATAGCACTCTCCTCTGTATACACAGAGACCCGGCTCAACTGAGTTCCTTGAGGGAACGGGGATATGAGCTGGTAACCGCGACCAATGGCACCGATGGTCTACGGCTGGTCAGGTCGCGCCCCGTGGATGCAATTGTGCTCGACTACCACCTGGGCCTTATGGACGCTGCAGCCATCGCCGACGAGATCAAGCAGGTCCGGCCGGAAGTTCCCATTGTCATGCTGACCGACTACCTGGAATTGCCTGACGGTACTTTGAAATCCGTCGACGCGCTCGTGACCAGATCGGACGGGGCTCACTTCTTGTGGGCGACTGTTCACTTTGTACTGACTGTAAAGCCGGTCCAACGTTATGAAGGCAAGCTAACGACTCAAATGACGGCACATCTGCGACGTCCCGGCGGGCCACGAAAAGGAGTACACCATTTTCAGACTAGCCCTTCTCAAGCAGAAATTGACGAGAAGAATCTACCGTTCTCCCCAAGAGTGTGGAGAGCCATCCGGAATGGGAGCGCCCAATTTTGACCAGACACCCGGATGGCTGACGAAGCAGCCGTTCGACGTGTGACTCAAACATTCGAGCCCGTGGCGTGATCTTCCGGAAGCGCTTCAGACCGCACTTCGGCGGCCGCCCACCAGGTTAATGACCAAGACCACCAACGCCACCACCAGCAGCAGGTGGATCAGACCGCCGGCGAGGTGGAGGCTGAAACCCAGAAGCCACAAAATCACAAGCACAATGAAAATGGTCCAAAGCACGTTAGTCTCCTTCTTGCTAAGGTTGCTACATTCTGCGTGGACCGGCTTGGCAAATACTGAGCAGGATTGCTCAACTAAGAAATTGATCCGGCAGGATGAAGTTTGAGTCTGTCTGCGCTGGGCGGTAGAAGTGAGCAATTCAGACCAGCTATTCTTTCGGGCCTGGGCGATCATGATGCTAGAGACGAGCACTTCCTCTCTCTCTTTCAGGTCCTCTGAACTAAGTCAGCCATCTGAAGTCCTCCCCTCTTAGTTCTGCAGTCCTAAAGGAACAATCATGAAGAAGACAATGTCGTTGCTGTTGATGAGTGTGATGGGCATGGTGGGAACGTACGCGTGGGCAGGCTCGGCTCGCGAAGATACGGTCGACCGCATGGAAAAGTCCGTGGCTGTTCTGCACGCGATCATGTCAACCCCGGACAAAGGAATTCCGGAAGAAGTGCTGAGCAATGCAAAGTGCATTCTGGTAGTACCAGACCTGATTAAAGGCGGCTTCATTATCGGTGGCAAGCACGGACGTGGGGTGGCCTCCTGCCGCACAGCTGAAGGCTGGAGCGCGCCGGCGTTTGTTTCGATCGGCGGTGGAAGCTGGGGATTGCAGATCGGCGTCGAAGGCGTGGATCTGGTCATGCTGGTCATGAACGACACTGGCTTGCAGCATTTGCTTTCCAGCAAGTTCGAACTCACTGGTGAAGGATCGGTGGCAGCTGGCCCGGTAGGCCGTCATGCCTCCGCCGGAACAGACTGGAAGATGAACACTGAAATGCTGACCTACTCGCGCTCGAAAGGCGTGTTCGCCGGGTTGACCCTGGAAGGTGCGGTAGTCGAGCAGGACAACGACTCGACACGCGCCATTTACGGCAAGCACATGATGTTCCGCAGCATTCTTTCGGGCAAGGCAACAACTCCGAGAAGCGCCGAAGGCTTTATGAGGGCTGTGTCCGAGGCAAGCCAGCATGCGAAGGTGGCCGAAGCGCGCGAAGACAGGCAGTAAGTAAATCGGAAGTGAAGCGAGACGGATCTTTGTGGCTGACCGGAACTGCGTACCAGTTGCGGTCAGCACGCCGTCTCCGGATGAAGGGCTTCGCTGCCGGCGTGAAGAATCGTCCAGAGGATGGAATATGAAACTCAGCGTACGGAAATATCTTTGGGCACAAGTAGCTTGCCTTAGTCTCTGGCCGATCTTGGCTTTGGCACAGTCGCCGGATCCTGCGCACAACCTCGAGGCATGCAAGGCCGGCCGCGAAACCTGCGATCGCTCCAGGTTGAGCCAGTCTGAATCGGCGGACGTGGCTCTGGCCATCCACACGCGCAACGTTGTGAATTGCAGAAGCGGTTACGATTCTTGTGACCGTTCGAAACTCAGCGGGCCGGAAGTGATTGCACTTGCCGTGGCTGATCACAAGAGCAATGTATCCGCGTGCCAGGAAGGCATGGCGTCCTGTGACCGCTCGAAACTCACCCAGTCCGAGGCGCATGACTCCGCCACTGTAGACCATCATCGAAACGTCACAGACTGTAGAGACGGCGTGGGGTCCTGCGATCACTCCAAACTGACGCAGTCGGAAGCCGGAGAAGTCGACCTGGCCCGGCATCAACTGAACGCATCCGACTGCAAGAACGGTTCGGGACTCTGCGATCATTCCCAGCTCACTCCTTCGGAAACGAAGGAGGTGATCACGGCGGAACACGAACGCAATGTGCGCAATTGTGAGAGCGGGTGGGACGATTGTGACCGCTCCAAGCTCACTCCCTCGGAAGCGGGCAAGAGTGCTACCGCAGAACACCAGCGCAACCTCGTCGCTTGCAAGGACAGCCAGGAAACCTGTGACTACTCAAAACTGACTTCCTCTGAAGCCAAAGTGCTGGCCGACGCTGAACACAAACGTAACTACACGGCTTGTCTGAAAGGCTACGGCTATTGCGACCGCTCTCGCCTAACGCCCTCGGAAGCCAAGGTGATTCCGGTGGATCACAAGCCGATTTCCCGATAGGGGCCGTCGGAAAACGGAAGCTTAGATCCGATCGTGAAGGCACCTACGTTGGACTTTGCACTGAGCAAGGAGAGTCTTGATATGAAGATGGGCCAGGGTATCCTCTTTCTGCTGGCAATCGTCGGCCTCGCGGCCTTACCGCTGGCAAACGCGCAATCCCTGGTCGACTTGAATGACTCTTCCAGCTCTGCTCTCCCGTCAGCAACGACAACCCACCCGCAACAGGATGCGAGTTATTTGCGTCCGACGCAGAAAATAAAACTCCATAACTACCTCTTCGATACATTCGGACCGTATCCCCTGGTCGGCGCCGCGCTCGCTGCCGGCATCAATCAGGTGGATAATACGCCGCCTGAGTGGAAGCAAGGCGCGGACGCATACGGCAAGCGCGTCGGGTCCGACTTCGCCATCGCGGGGGTAACGACGACTACGCGCTACGCGCTTGCGCAAGCCCTCCGGGAAGACACGTTGTACTACCGCTGTGAGTGCAAAGGCCTGTTTCCGCGGCTGGGCCACGCCGTAATTTCGACCTTCACCTCGCGCCGCGGCACCGATGGCCATCGCGTCTTCTCTTTCCCTGCTCTCGTCGCGCCGTATGCCGGAACCATGACCGCCGTCTATGCTTGGTATCCCGGCCGCTACGACGCCAAGGATGGTTTCCGCATGGGCAACTACAGCTTACTGGGGTATATAGGTGGAAACATCGCTCTGGAGTTCCTCTACAGCGGGCCGCACTCATGGCGTTCTCGCCTGCACCTCAACAATGGGCACGGCGCCCAGGGTCCGGACTGACAACGCCGATCGGCCGCAGTCTGCTTCGTGGATAAATGGCACCCGCCCCGATAGAACAGTAGCGAACTATGCGCATCGATACTCTGCTGGACCCGACGAATCTGCAGCGTCTTGCAGTGGCACTTCTGCTGGCGGCTTCCGGCTCCGGTGCCGCGCTGGCGCAAGATTCCCCGCCGATTGCCGCCGCACTTGTCAATGTGGTTGTAGGCAACGAACTGGCCGACCGCGCGGAGCGGCAGAAATGGATGTACCTGATCGAAAAACAAGACGGAGGGCAGACTCTCACGGAAGAACAGGTTGAAACCAAAGACGGCCCGCTCCATCGGGTGCTTGCAATTGACGGCCGCCCGCTTGACCCGGACCAGCGCCAACAGGACAACGCGCGCATCGACCGCCTTTTGCAGGACCCCAGTGAGCAGTTGAAGGTCAAGCGAGCGCGCGACGAGGACGAGCAGAAGTTGGAGACGCTGATGCACCTGATGCCGGAAGCATTTCTCTACGATTACGACGGCGTCGAGGGAACCCTGCTCAGGGTCAGATTCCGGCCCAACCCGAGCTACAATCCTTCAACTTACGAGGGCCGGGTAGTACATAGCCTGGCCGGAACTATTCTGATCGATACTCAGCAGAAGCGTCTGGCCAAGCTCTCAGGCCGACTCATCAATGCTGTGGAATTTGGCTATGGCCTCCTGGGGCATATCGACAAAGGCGGCACAGTTGAGATTGGTCGCGTAGAGGTCGGGCCTTCCCAGTGGAAGACCGCACTGATCGACATTCAATTGTCAGGACGTCTCGTTTTATTCAAGACCATCAGCAAACAGGAATACGAGACCCGGTCAGATTTCCATGCGGTTCCCGATGATCTCAGCCTCTCGCAGGCGAATGAGCTCACTATTTCCCGAGGGCCTGGCGTGCCAACTCCCGAGACACGGCACAGTGCTCCTGAAGGCACGGGGCGGCTTGACGTTGAGTAGGACGTGCTTCTGGCGGACGGTTTCCCGTTACACCAGCCAAACGATTCGATACTAAGCAGCTTCTAATTGCGGGCCGTCAACCCGCCTGAGCAATATTGACCAGACACATCCTCGGTTGGTCGATAGGCTTTGAATACTTGGTTGTGTCTCCGGATGTGGAACTGTGGGTGCCGGGCGGCTGTCACGGACTAACCGAAAAGAGCCGGGTTCGATAGTGAAGGAATGCTATGTCATTCGGAATTTACCTGGCCGGTTATCTCGTCGTGATCGCCGGTTTAGTCTACGGCGCAACGTTAATGCACGTGCCGACACACTGGATTGTGGTGGGCGCGCTCGTTCTGGTAGGGCTTGGGATCCTGACGGGAGTCAAAGCTACTCGCCAGAAGGACTCCGCAACCTAAAACTCAGACGCGGGCGAAACTCTTCAACGCTTCACCCGCCGTACTAACAGGAGATACAAAGATGAAATTGAATTGGATATGTGGCGTACTGTTCGCAACCGCCCTCACCATCCCTGCTTCGGCACAAGTTTCCGTATACATCGGGAGCGCACCACCGGCGTTGCGCTACGAGGAGCGTGGGCCAGAACCGGGTCCGGGCTACGCCTGGGTCGAAGGCTATTGGGCCCCCAATGGGCGGCACTATCGATGGGTGGCGGGGCGCTGGGACCGCCCGCCCTATGAAGGGGCATATTGGAACCATCCCCACTATGACCACACACGGCAAGGCTGGCAGTTACATGAAGGCCACTGGGATCATGAGGATCACGGCCGGAACCATGATGGGGACCACGGACATGACCACGATCACTAGCCAGAGACGGCCGCTTATTCGGCTTGCCGAGGGCGATCAGGAAAGTGTCACTTAGCCCTCGGCATCCCTGGGAAAAAGCAGCCCGATGCAAGCCGGAAAAAGCGCGTTTTCCGGTAGGGATTTCGGGTACGGAACAAAATGTTGAAGTAGGAACCCGCCTGGCGCCATCAGCCTCAGAGGGATCACTGTGCGGGACTGGCAGCGACGGTCGGCGCCGGCGCCGCAGATTTCAACAGATCCAGCTCACTCAGTACGTTCTTCCAATCATCCTGGTCCTTCTTCGTCTCGACCGGAGCCGAGAGATCGGAATAGAACTGCAGGATGTTATCGCGCAGCTCAGGCGACATCCGATCGAATTTTCGCGCTGACAATTGACCCAGCAACTTTGCATAAGTGTCATCAGTCAGCGAATATTCCGCGGCTTGGGTTGGATTGCCGCTATCTAAATCACAATTAGGAAGGACGAGGGAGTCGGTGCGCACCTCTTCGAGAAAAGCCTTGTATTGGTCCACCGTGGTGTTGATGCTCTTGAAATACAGATCCTCGGTTTGGGGAGTCGGGTTGTCGAACCCCAGCCCCTTAAAGGGACCGATTCGGGGCATGTATCGCAGAAGCGTTGAAAGAATCCGTGTACTCACGCCCGGCTTCACGTAGTCCTTTCCCCACTGCTTTTCATAGTCAGAACGTGAAAGACGGTATAGAAACTTCCGTTTCGCGAAGTTCGGGGTTTCGCGCATCAGATCCTTCTTGTGGGTTTGCAGCGCGACTTGGGTCATTTGCGGAATCAGGCGGCTGACCGCGAAACGATATGACCCCACCGCCAGGTCCTCGTGGGTAAGTACTTCTTTCAGTTCCACACCGTACACCACGGGAAAGACTCGTTCCAGCAGTGGTTTAGAGACTTCGAATCCGATGAAATCGTGGTACTGCTGCGAGGCGTAACGATTCTTCGCGACCTGCACCGTGTCGAACCCAAACTCTATTTTCAAATGCGCCGTCTTGTCCTGGGCGTACCGGACGGACTTGCCATACTTCGCTCGCAGTTTGGGATACTCGATGGCGACGGCCTGGTTGACCGCCGGGTGGCCGGCGATATCCGACGCATAGTGCGACAGTGCCCCTAGCGCAAAGGCGTATTCGTTGGCATCCTGGCTCTCCAGCACCATCTCGCGAACAAAGTCTCCGCTGCGGACGTAGTGCACCAGGTTGCTGAATTCTCTACTGCCGAAGGGGTAATAGCCGAGGTCCTGGATGACGGCGCCGCCATAGGCATAGGCGTGCGCCTCTTTGAGTTGGTCCTCCGACAGTCCCGGGAATCGCTTGAGCAGCAAAGGCCGGATTTCGTCGGTCCACAGCAGGTCTACGATCTCCTCGTGCGTCAGAACAGAGTACGCGGACAATACCCCACCGCACATCAGCACGACAAGAAGAAGGGCCACCATACGGAAAGAACGCAGGCGCCAACCCCTGGCGCTTGCCAGTGACGAGATTTCTAGGTATCGCATGGCTTAAATCCGTCCGAGAACCAGCAGGATGACAATGACGAAAAGGACCAGCCCCAAGCCGCCGGTCGGGGCGTAACCCCACTCCCTACTGTGCGACCAGCGTGGCAACGCACCAACCAGAGCTAAAACCAGGATCACGATCAATACAGTTCCAAGCATATTTTGTTCCCTTCTTGCTAGTCAGCTTTGGTTATAGGGGTTCCGCCACTTTTTTAATGGTCAAAACCGCTCAGTCAGAAAAATGGTCAAACGTTCCAGTCTCTCTGATGAAAATGCGAAACCTGACTCAATCGCAGGGAAAACGCACGAACAAAAATGGTGCGAGCCCACCGAGTGGCCCCGCACCCATTGAAGAATTAGTAAGCTCTTATACTTTGAAGACTGACGTAATGCTTCGCAGTCCACTTCGCTACTGACGAGGACGTTCCTCGGCCTTGGGAGCAGCTTTCGCAGGACGAGGCGCAGGCTGGGCATGCGCCGCAGTCTCCGCATGCGGCGCACTCTGGGCACGGGGTGCAGCTTCCGCTCGAGGTGCAGGCTGCTGACGAGGCGCAGGCTGGGCATGCGCTGCAGTCGCCGGATGAGGTGCGCTTTGCGGGCGAGCCTCCGGCCGAGGTGCAGTCTGTGGTCGAGGCGCGGGCTGCGCATGCGCGGTAGTCGCGGGATGAGAAGCGGACTGCGCGTGAGCTGCAGTCGGCTTAGACTCCGAAGGCTGACGAGACGCGGTAGCCTTGGGGGCCTTATTCCCATTCGAGCGGGTAGCAGATGCTTTACTAGCAGGCGCCTTATTCTCATTCGTGTGCGCTGTGGCTGCTTTATTGACGACCTTGTTCTCATTCGACCGCGTTGCAGGCGCCTTATTCGCAGCCGCCTTATTCTCATTCGTGCGAGTTGCGGCTGCCTTATTCGCGGTGGCCTTGCTCGCGGTCGCCTTGTAAGGCGCTCCTGCGCGTTTGGCCGCTACCGCTCCATGGCCGCTAAATTCGGCGGGCTTTGCGGTTGCGGCGATTGCCGGCCGCCCATGGTTCACGGACGCCAGAAGTGCGCGGTTGCCACTTGCAGCGTGCACGTGCTGGGTTTGCATCTCTGTTGGCGGCGTGTGTCTCTCGTGTGCCGCGGCTTGCTCCGCCGCGGTCGGGCGGGCGCTGATTCCCCCATGGCCGCCGTTATAACTGACATGGTTGATTGTGGTGTTGTTGATGACGGTCTTGTTGTAAACGTTGTGAATATTCGTGACGTTCACGTTATTCACTGAGCGGTTGTAGTAGAAGGCTCCGTTATTCCAATATCCGCCTCCGTAGCCGACACCGCCATAGCCGAAGCCATAGTTGACGCCGCCGTAGAAGCCCACCTGCGCACCCCAGTAGCCGCCGTTCCAGGCGTAGGCACCGCCGCTCCAACCCCAGTAACCGGGAGTCCATAGCAAGCCAGGTTCGGGGGCCATCACCCACGTACCCGGCACCCAGAAGTAGCCTTCATCGCCATTCGCCCAGTAGCCAGGAGTCCACAAATAACCGTCGCCGGGGGCCATCGGTTGTTCATACACAGGTAGCGCGGGCGGAGCGATGGTGATCGACACTCCGAACTGCGCGAATAAGGAGGCAGGTATGGCCAGTATCAGAAACGCTAGCAACAGAAAACGGGAGATACGCATTGAATCACCTTGCCGGATCATCCTTCGATTGCCCGGTCGAACCTTAGCCGCTGCGGGCTGCGTGGATTGAGGGCGATGGGTCAGATGCAAGGATTCCACGGATGTACCGTCGAGTCTGTGCAATATGGCTCACTTTCCCGGAATGGAATTAAATCTGCTAAATCGGATTTTTTGACACCTTGCCTGGCGCCAGAAAAGAAAACGGCGCGAGCCCAAGCAAGTGGGGCTCGCGCCGGTAGTCAACCTGGTTGCGCTCCCGGACAAACGTGATGTCCGGTTACAGTGTGACGCTGAGTGCAACGTTAATGCCGGGATACATTGGGTTGCACAGGTAATACATGCCGTCAATCTCGACCACAAAAACATCTTGCGTGTACAGCCAGTTGGTTGGCCACGCGTCTACGAATCCGAACCAATAGCCACCGTATTGGAAGCGGCGATCGCGGTCGTAGTCGTTATGGCTGACCCGAAAGCTGTGTTCCCGTCCAAAATTGGCCCGGTAACGGTCGTCGGGAATGCGGGAACCACCGGCGCGCTGGGCCGGCTGGCTGCGTTGTTGCTGAGCGTTCTTCTCTTCCTGCTTATTGTTCCGGTCCTGCTGCTGCGCGTTTTTCTGTTCCTGCTGGTTGTTCTTGTCGTGCTGCTGCGCGTTTTTCTCGTCTTGCTTTGCGGGCTTGGCCCTTTTCTCGTCCTGGGCAGGCTTGGATTTCTCCTCCTTCTGATCCGGTTTGTCTTGCGCGTACGCCGGAGCCGCAACTCCGAGGGTCAAAGACAGAACTGCTGTACTGATGATTCCTGCCAGTTTCATGGTGGTGTTGCCTCCCATTATCTATCGATCGTTAGTGTAAGGTTGCTCTAGCGCAAGTTTCCTGTTGTCGCATTGACCGGATTGCCGATGGCTTCGCCGGATACGAGGAGTTCCACTCTCCGGTTCTGCTGTCGGCCGGCAGAGTTATCGTTGGTGGCTACCGGCAAAGTGTTGCCGAAGCCCTTAGCGCTAACTGAATTGGTCGCTACGCCTTCCTGCACGAGGTAGTCGCGCACTGAGCCGGCGCGATTCTCCGACAGGGTTTGATTCATTGCGTCGCCGCCCACATTGTCGGTATAGCCGCCGACTTCAATGCTGAGTCCGGGGTAGGCGAGCAGAATGCCGGCGACTTTGGCCAGCTTCTCCCGCGCCCCCGGCTTCAGCGAGTATTTTCCGGTGTCAAACAACACATCGGACATGCTGACAATGAGCCCGCGCGCGCTGTCGCGAGTCTGCAGAATGGAATTCAACTGCTCGGACAATTTCGCGCGCATGGCCGCTTTGTCGGTGTCCGCTTGTTGAGCGTTCAACTGGGCCTGTTGTGCCGCCAGGCGGGACTGTTCCGCATCCGCCTGAGCCGCGGAAAGTGCTGTTGCTGACGAAGCCTGACTGGCCGCCATGTCTGCGTTAGCCTTCGCGGTCGCAGCTTGCGCATCGGCGGCGTCGGTTCGGGCTTTGGCTGCGTCGGACTCAGCCTGAGTCTTTGCGGCCTGAGCATTTGCCGCATCCGATTCGGCCTGAGTCTTTGCCGCTTGAGCTCTGGCGGTGTCGGACTCGGCTCGCTCCTTCTGCCGCATCGCATCATCAGCCTGGCCCTGCGACCTGGCCTGTGCCTCCGCCGAATCCTGGCGCTCATTTGCCAGTCGCACCTCGTCCATCTTCTTGACGGCGATTTCGCGGGCATCTTCCGCGGTCTGCACGGCCTCGCGGGAAACTGCGATCAGCGGCTTCCTGTCTTGGTGCTTTCGTATCGCGTACTCATCGGCATGATCCATCAACTGCACGGCGTGCCGGTAGCTGTCGCCGGCATACTGCTCAGCACCCTCGGATTGCGCGATGCGCACAGCATTCCGTGCCTCAAAAAACTCCAAAGGCAAATTCGCATTCAGGACCACCGGATCGAACTTATAGCCGGTAGGAATGTAGCCGCCGCGTTCCATCAGTTCATACTTGGCATTCACGGCTTCAGTCGTGCCCTTGGTGGTGTCGCGAACCACATTTTCGAGGACCACAGCGTTGCTCGGCTGGCGAACCGCATAATAAGGTTCCGCGGTGACGATCAGGGCAAATGCCTGAAGGTCTGTGGTGACGTTCAGCTTGCTTCGATGGTTACTGCCGAGCAGCACTTCGCCCAGATTCACGGCGCGGCCCTCGGGCGAAATTGCCCACAAAACATAGGTCAGATACTCATTACCGAATGTTGTCGGCTTTTGCAGATCGCCAAACTCCGCCTCGATCGCGATGGATCCCCGCTTGCTGTTCACCTCGGCCACTCCATTCGCCGAGGGCATCAAGTCGGTGCCGGCGAAATCCAGCTTTGACGATCCGCTCCGGTGTTTGTAGTTGACCGCCTGCACGCTGCGGCTGATGACGGTAACCCGGAACGTGGGCGTCGGACTCATACGCTCCACTTCCAGCGTGGTTTGGGAATTGGTTTGCGCTACGGCGGGTAGACTCAATGCGATTGCGGCGACGAACAACAGCTTTCGTTTCACAGGTATCTCCTTGGGGCAGGTATCTGCCGGGTTGCTTCTTCTAGAATGTCGGTTTCGTAATCCGGTTTATCTGAGCGGTCAAGCCACCTCATCCTTTTCCGAGACGGATACCGGAAAGAGAATGAAAGAGCCCAAAAACATTAAGCAGCCATAGAACCACGGCAATGACCACGACGCCGTTCAGGATCGACTTGATGGATCCCTGCATGGGAATGAAGCGATTCACCAGCCACAGAAGAACACCCACCACGACGAGAACTTCCAGGAGTTGAATTAACGGCATGATCTTTGACCTTCCTTAAATCTTGCGAGCTAAGTTTCGGGGCTAACCTCTCATCCGCCTGGAGGTGTTGCCCTGATTCGTACGTTCTAAGCTGTTAGGGTCGAATCGTGTTCGCCGCAGGTTCGGGGCATGCACACGGATGAAGAATGCCGATTGGCTGGATGTGGTTGCTACGCCGATGTGATCGAAACCCGGCCCCGGCAACCTGTGAATGAGAGCTACGAATCAGCGTCCGCGGCTCCGTCTGCACACTCAGGAGAGTCAAGAATGACAGGTGTAGACACTCGTGTCTGAGCAAGATAGCTCACATGTATAGTTTAAGCACTCGGGCGGCCGCGATGGCGCCGAGGGCAAAATGGAGAGGCCCAGCAGTTTCATTAATCCTGCGCTCTTTGCCGGCGCTCGCAGCACGCATTGGCGTCGAGCCAAGTTAATAGAGAGCGCACGCTTGCCCGAGCCAGGGCGATCGAGCAGTCGGCCGCTCCGTAATAAATGTTGAGGGTGTCGCCATCGGCGTCCATCGTATATCCGCAGGGAAAAACAACATCGTCGACGTCGCCGTGGCACTCGTATTCCGCCTCCGGTCCAAAGATCCACGAATCTCCCCGCAGTATGCATTTTGCGGGATTCTCCAGTTCGAACAGGGCCAAGCCCAGTCGATACAGACAGCCCGAAGGCGTGTGTCGCACGCCGTGGTAGAGCACGAGCCATCCCCTGGAAGTCTCAATGGGCGGCGGCGACATTCCAATCTTGTTCGCGTCCCACCAGGCTCCGCGGCGCGCCTCCAACATAAGCCTATGTCTGCCCCAATGGCGCAGATCGGGAGAGTAAGAAATCCACATGTGCGCTCCCAGATTGGTCGCGGGCCGGTGAATCAGCGCCCAGTAGCCATCGATTCGCCGCGGCAGAAGCGCCGAGTCTTTGTCGTCCGGTGGCATAATCACGCCGTAGCGCTCGAAACTTCGGAAGTCTTTGGTCAGAGCCAGAGACACTCCGGGGCCACCGCGCGAATAGGAAGTGTAAGTGACGACGTATTGCTGGAGTTCGGGCACGAAGGTGATGCGAGGATCTTCTATGCCCCAGATTTCTTCTGGAAAGTCTTTCGGGCTGGGCATTAATGTGGGCTTGGCATCGATTTGCCATCCATCGACTCCGTTTTGAGAACGCGCGGCGCAAAGATGCGACAGCCCGCGTCGATCTTCCACGCGGCAAAGCAGCAGGGTAGAACCATCCGCGAGTAGCGTCGCTCCCGGATTGAACACACTGTTAATGGAGTATGGCCAATCCTTGCTGCTCAGGATCGGGTTGGCAGAATGCCGAAGAAGAAGGGGTTCGTAGCGAGTGCTCGGAACACTTATAGGATTTTGGACGGGGACGGTCACGAAGGGATCTCCATTTGTTCAGACTCTTGCAGCGAGCGCATTTCCAGCAGCGCCATCAGAAACGACAGCGTCGATTCCGCGCCCTGGTTCTCATTGGCGCGGTCGGGATGCAGGCCGTCACGGCAGCCGCCAGTAACGGAATCATATAGAGGAAGTTGCAGATCGTTATCCCCAAGGAACCAGTTGAAAGCCGACCAGGCTTCGTCGCGCCAGCGGCTGTCACCAGTTACGCGATAGGCTTGCAGGCACGCAGAAACAGCGCCGGCCGCTTCAATGGGCTGTTGATCGAAGCGGGCCTGTTCACCGCCCTGGCGATAGAAGCCTTGCGAGCCAATCGGTACAAAGTGGCCGTTCGTCTGGCACCGTTGCGTTTCCATAAGCCAATCCAGCGAATCGAGTCCGGCGGAAAGCATCCGTTCATCCCCGCAGGCCGATCCCACGAGCAGCATGGCCTGGGGCAGCCTGGCGTTCCCGTACGCCACAACATCCTCAAACCACTTCCAGTCCGGACGCCGGATCGACTCGTACAAATTCAGCAATCTTCGAGCCAACGCCAATCGTACGTGCTGGGCGTCCCGATCCCCAGGGTACGAATGGAGGTACTCCTGAATTCCGAGCAAGGCATAGGCGCCGGCACGAGGACTGTAGAACTCGAGGACTGCCGGCAGAGAGAACTCGAACAAACGCCCAGCGGCGCCCCTCAATCCATGATTTGCCGATCGGGCTAACAAAGTTCCAAGGGCCCACAATGCACGACCGTGGGAATCTTCCGATCCCTGGTCTTCCATCCAGCGGTGGTCGTAGCCGAGGAAGTTGCGGAACCTTTTCGTCTTTGCATCAAAGGCGTGCTCCAGGAATGCTAAATACCGGAAAGTCCAATCCGGGTTGACTGATTCGGTCTTTCCGAAACCGTCCATTTCTGGTTGGTCCAACAGCACCGAAAAGATGAGTGCGCGTGCATTGTCGTCCGTTGTATAGCCTTCTCCCCGGTTAGGGATTGTGAAGATCGCGTGCTGCAGTATCCCCGTGTCATCGGTCAACGCGTTTATGTGATTGACCTTTAATTCGGGCAGCTGATTCAGCGATTTGTGCATACTGCGGGCCAGGAACTGAACTTGTGGATTGGCCATACGGTCGCTGCGAACGCGGGCAAAACTTTCCATGTACCCTTGCGCCACTCTTTTCCAGATCATCTGCCGCGCGAATAGATAAGCGCGTTTTCGCATGGCGTGGCGTATCGCGGGGGTGTCCAGAAGCTCGATCGTCTTTTCTGCAATCGCATCGGGATTTTGGAAGGGGACCAGCGCGCCCCGCCGGTCGTCCAACAGCTCAATCGCGTGCCAGTACGGAGTTGAGATGATCGCTTTGCCCGCACCGAGTGCATACGCCAGCGTCCCGGAAACCACCTGCGCCTCGTGGCGATAGGGAGTGATGTAGATGTCTGCGGCGCCAATGAACTCGACCATCTCCTCAGGAGCGACGAAGCGATTGTGAAAGATCACTTGCGACTCCACTCCCACTTGCTTCGCCAAAGCTTGCAAGCTGGCTCGATACTTGTCCCCCTCGCGACGGAGAACGTGAGGATGGGTCGCGCCTGCGACGAGGTAAACGACATTCTTGTGCTTCGATAAAATCTGCGGCAACGCCTGAATGACGTTCTCAATTCCCTTGTTCGGCGAGAGCAGGCCGAACGTCAGTAGAACCGCCTTTCCCTCCACACCGAAACGATCCTTGTAGAAATTGGGATCCAGAAATGGCAGGTCTGGAACTCCATGCGGAACCATGTCGATCTTGCTGCCAGGCACCTTGAAGATTTCCTGCAAGAACTGGGATGAGAGCTGGCTCATGACAATAAGCCGGTCCGAACGCTCCGCGATCTCTTCCATGACCCTGAGTTGATCGGAGTCCGGCTCGCGCAGAACGGTGTGCAGCGTGGTCACCACGGGCATCTTCAAGCCGCGCAGCAGATGCAGAATGTGGCTTCCGGCGGGACCGCCGAAAATTCCATACTCGTGCTGCAGGCAGACCATGTCGATATTGTTGAAGTTCAGAAAGTCAGCCGCTTCTTGATAAGACTTCAAGTCGTCCTGGGCGAGTGACCATCGCACCCGTGCGGGATAGTCATATCCCTCGTCGGTGTCGTTGACCGGGAGCGCTAACAGTCGAGCCGTGCCGTACTCTGCTGAAACGGCTGCGCACAGGTCCGTGGTGAAGGTGGCGATTCCGCATTGCCGCGGAAGATAATTCCCGATCACGGCGATTCGACTCGGTAATGACGGTTTTGACTGCGATCGTGCGCGACCCGGTACAACCCCGCCTTGTACCAGGAGACGCGGGCCCACCACTTCCACACCCGCCTCGGGAAACACTGTGTTTAGCAACGACATTTTTCTCTAGATTGGTCAGAAACAGCTATTGAAAGAGGCCGCCTTTCAGAATGGGCCGCAGCAATCGCCGGAACTGGGAGTGAGATTTGCCTCTCGTCAGTATTCAACGAGAGTGGACTTGCAGACTGGTCAAAATTGACCAGTGCTTTACCGAGCGAGGATGCATCATGCGGATATGAAAGCGAAGAAGGAAGAGTCGCTGTCGGTTCGTTGCCCCACCTGTGGCGCCAAGCCGGGTGAGAAGTGTGAACTCAGCACTGGGCAGCCCCGCACAGCGCCGCATCGAGATCGGCGCCTGGTGGCTTCCGACAAGTAGCGGGGCGAAGAACCGATTTGGCCCATCCTACCTTACCCCGGGGAGGATGAGCACCTCAGGACTCAGGCAAGGACGGTTAAGTGCCATACGTTCGCCTTGCCGCTTGGGAATCGCGCTCAGCCTCCAGTTCATTCCGCGTTGTGCCGCGGCGCCCGCCGTGCCTCTGTGCTATCCAGGTAACAGCCCGGTTGGAAATGCCGGGAGTGTGCCGTAACGACAGCATAGGGAACGCCCAAAAAACGTTTCGCAACGATTCCCGTGATCTCGATACCATTGAAGTGCTGCTGCTGTACCCTCCCAAGGATCTTCTGCAATGCGTTCTGAATCTTCTGTGCTCCGAGAGCCCCGAAGAACATCGCCTTAACTTCAGCCGCCATGAAAAAGAAGTTCCATCCTGCGGCATGGATCTTGCGATCAAGGGCGAACCCATCCAGCACCTTGACCAATCGCCAATTGCCCGAGCATGGCGCAGTCTCCAGCCCAAAGAACTGCATTATCAGAGACGACTCATTTGTCAGAATTGCACCGACTTCGAGGGTTGGTGGCATGAATCCTCCAAAAGAAACCTATGCGATCAAGCCCGTTTGAATGCAGTTACGACGACCAGCAACAGCGAACCGAACAGAAGCGCGCCGCTACCGAGCAGCACGGCTTTGCTAAGCAGGTCGGGTTTCAGTAAATCCGCCCGAAGCATTTCGCTTCTCCCGCTCGGACAAAAGCCCTGGACAAGGCGCCCTCCACTGGAGGATCGGTTGCGGATTCCGGCCGATGAACATCCGGCAATGGCCCACGAACCACCTTGTCCGGGCAAGTCCTGCTTCAAGGATGTAAGTAAGTCGCCTCGTTTGGCAGGCTAACTTGCACTCTTGAGCCACTAATAGAGTCGACTATCTCCCTGCGAAATACTGTGCAGAATGGCTCACTGTGTCATTCCAAAAAGGGAAGGGTGACCTAAGACGTCAACCTTTCAGTTTGAAAGTGAGCACTTTTGAACAGATTCGTTCCGGACCACTTTAATAAAGTCTTTTGTCAAAGTGCAAGATCCCACGGTGCAGCGGCAGTCAAGCCGGGAGGAAGAAGGATGAAGGTCATGCGTAGATACAGCAATCTCAAGATCTGGTTCCCAGCATTCCTGCTGCTCATTGTCGCCACCGGCTGCAACGATCCAGACAAAAATCAGGGAGCGGGGACTCCCGGCTCACCCCTAACCCCGCCTACGGTCATCTCCGTGATTCCGGGCGTGGGCGTTACAGGCGTTTGCCAGGGCGCCGTTGTCACCGCGACATTCAGCAAGGCCATGAACCCTGCGACGATCATCTCTCCCGCAACTACGTTTACATTGGCCGCCGGCGGAACGTCCGTGGCCGGAACAGTCTCCCTTGATTCAACGGACATGGTTGCGACCTTTACACCCATGAACCTTCTTCTAGTGGACACCCAATATACCGCCACGATTACTACCGGGGCGCAAGACCAATTCGGCAATGGGCTGGCGCAGGATTTCGTGTGGACGTTCACAACCGCTATAACGCCTTGTCCGTCGCCCATAGCGTTGGGAACGGCCTGTAGTTTTGGCATTCTGGCCGGTTCTACGGTCACCAACGTAGCGGGAACGGCCACTTCAATTACCGGCGACGTTGGCGTGTGGCCAGGAACTGCGATAACTGGGCTCACACCACCTGCAACGGTAACCGGCACGATACACGCAGGCGACCCTACCGCCATGCAAGCCCAAGGCGACTTGACCACAGCGTATAACGCCGCAGCGGGGGCAGCCGGAGGAGCCGCCCTCCCCGCAGATATAGGCCAGGAAACACTCTTTCCTGGCGTTTATAAGACGAGCATCTCGCTGGGAATAACCGGGAACCTCACCCTCGACGCGCAGGGGGATCCGAATGCCGTCTGGATCTTCCAGATCGGGTCCACACTGGTCACGGCAGCCGGTAACAGCCAAGTCATCCTCACCAACGGGGCCCAGTCTAAGAACGTGTTCTGGCAGGTGGGCAGTTCAGCAACGCTGGGAACCAATACCGTATTTGACGGAACCATCATGGCGCAAGCATCGATCACGCTTACGACCGGCGCGACGCTGAATGGCAGAGCGCTGGCCAGCACTGGCGCAGTGACATTGGACACCAATACGGTAATAACTTCGTGCCCATAACCTGTTCCGTAGTGGCCAGCAGATGAAGCTGGCCACTGCCAGTTGGGCTGCGGGCAACAGTAGTAGAAGTCATTCGGTTCGGAGGAACACTCGCATGTCATCTCAATCAAATCGCCATCCTATTCGGGTTTTGGCAATGCTGCCGGCAACCATTGCTGTCCTCTGTGTGTTTAGCGCGCTCGCCGCAGCGCAGGATCAGCCTGCCCCCAAGTGGGAGCTCTACGGCGGATATTCCTTCCTCTATCCGAACGCCGATGTGCACGGCCTGCTTCCAGGGGGAGTGCTCCCGGTGAGCAGCCCCTTGGAATCGAATCCGCGGGGCGCGGGCGCCAGTATCACCTATGACTTCAATCGCTGGTTCGGTCTCACGCTCGATGCCAGCACCCATTGGGGCAGCGGTGAAACTACGCTAGGCAAGAGAATTGATGACGCCGCTTTCTCCAACCTCTCCTTTGGGCCTAAGGTTACTTTCCGGGGCGCTCATGTTGCTCCATTTCTTGAGGCATTAGTGGGCGATCACCGTCTTATGCCGGACGCCTTCCACGATATCGATAAATTAGGCTTCATGATCGGTGGCGGCCTTGATTTCAACGTGAGCAAGCATGTCGCGTTGCGTCTGCCCAGAGTGGATTACGTAATGTCCAGCTATCGCTATGGCCCTTCTGCCACCACGGGGAGCACCGATCTCCGCGGCATTAGGGCACAAGCTGGCCTTGTGTTTAGCTGGGGCGGCGAACGGACTGTAACGCCCCCGCGGGCAGCCTGCTCGGTACAGCCGTCCGAGGTCTTTGCCGGCGAGCCCGTGACCGCAACTGCCGAAGCATCTAACTTCAATCCCAAGCGTACGGTCAAATACAACTGGAATGGCTCCGGGGTGAAACCTGGCGAGACTGCAGGTTCCACGCAGATTGACACCTCAGGATTACAGGCCGGGTCCTACCAGGTCACTGCCAGCCTGAGCGATGGCAGTAAGAATGGCGTTGCCTCCTGCAGTGCCAGGTTCAACGTGAAAGCGCCGCGTCCGCCAGTGATTTCATGCTCGTCCGATCCGGCAAGCGTGCCGATGGGCATGACCTCAACCATCACCTCGGCCGCCAGCAGCCCCGATGGCCGCAGGCTGACCTACAGCTACACCACCAGCGCCGGGAACATTGCCGGCAACACCTCCACCGCGACCCTGGACACCGTGGGCGCACAGCCTGGAACAATTACCGTGACCTGCAATGTGAGCGATGACCGCAGTCTGCCGCTCACCGCTTCGTCCACAACCACGGTGAACCTGCAAGCCCCACCCCCGCCACCTCCGCCGCCAGATGTTAGGGCGATCGAGAAGCGACTGGCTCTTCACAGTGTTTATTTTGCAACGGCGAAGCCGACGCTCGAGAATCCCGACGCCGGCCTGCTGGCCAGCCAGGAGAAAACTCTCCGTGCGCTCGCCGGCGATTTCTTGATCTATCTCCAGGCTAAACCGGACGCCCGCCTGACTCTGGAAGGCCATGCCGACCCGCGCGGTTCCGTGGAATACAATCAGGGACTCTCCGAACGGCGGGTGGACCGTGTGAAGCGCTTCCTGGTCGAACAGGGTGTTCCTGCCGCCAACGTCCAGACCAAGGCATTCGGTAAACAGGAAAACCTCACCGACCGGCAGGTAAAAGACGCAGTTGAGCGGAACCCTGAGTTGAGCCCGGAAGATCGGCAGAGAGTACTCAATAATATGAGAACGATCATCCTGGCCAGTAATCGCCGGGTCGACATCACTCTGAGTAACACCGGTCAGGCATCGCAGGAGTCGGTTCGAGAGTACCCGTTCAACGCAACGGATTCACTCACCCTGCTCCAGGAGGAAGGAACTAAGAAAACGGCCAGGCCGGTAGCGAGGAAAAAGGCAAAGCCAAAGGCTCAATAAACCAAGCCGAAGACGCGATCTAAAGAAAGCGTGGGTCACCGGGAGCTGAAAGCAGGGCGGTTTGACAAGCTAGCGTTAAAGCACGCGACAGCTTCGCTGTGCGCTCGAAAATACTGTGCAGAATAGCTCAGTTCCCAAAGCCCGTTGGTCCTATAATCTCGTTCTATGAGGTCGTCGGCAGCATCTACTGCAACCCGCGGATTTGACCCCGGCCCTTTCCTCGCGACGATCGGCAGCGGCCGGAAGATCCTGTCTGTTCCGAAGAAGGAACTGATCTTCGCACAAGGGGACGCGGCGGACGCCGTGTTCTACATCCAAAAAGGCAAGGTGAGGCTCACCGTCGTATCCAAGGTCGGCAAGGAAGCGACGATCGCCATCGTGAGTGAGGGGAACTTTTTTGGAGAAGGTTCGCTGGCAGGCCAGCTTCTGCGTATGGGCTCCGCCGCCGCGATGACGGATTGCGAACTTCTGCGGGTGGACAAGAAGGCGATGATGCATGCCCTGCACCGCGAACACGCATTCTCCGACATGTTCGTGGCGTATTTGCTGGCGCGCAATATCCGTTACGAAGAGGATCTGGTCGACCAACTGTTCAATTCCAGTGAGAAGAGACTGGCTCGTGTCCTTCTATTGCTGGCTCATTTCGGCAAAGAGGGCATTCCTGAAAGCGTGGTCCCCAAGATCAGTCAGGAGACCCTGGCCGAGATGGTGGGAACCACTCGTTCGCGAGTCAGCTTCTTCATGAATAGGTTCAGGAAGTTGGGATTCATTCACTATGCAGGCGGAGTAGAGGGCGGGTTGCAGGTCCACAGCTCGCTGCTCAATATAGTTCTGCACGACTAGCTGTTCTCCATCTCGCAGGTTACAGGTTCGATTCCTACCGCGCTTACCATCAACTGAAATCCTTGGACCTTTTTTGAAGGCCGAAGCGCACAATAGGTGGCGAATGCCGAAAGCTCCCTCGCAAATTCGGACCGAAGGAATTGCAAGGTTCCGCCTGTGGCGTCACCATTTGCTCGATGATCCGCCGCAGGATGCGGTCACCATCTGTCGCGATATGTGCGGCGTGCAGGCGCAGGTCATGTCGGCGGCCTATCTTCAGCTTTGGACGCGCAATCATGCCATCACGCGAGCCGCAGTTGACGGCGCGCTGTGGAAGACGCGCACGTTGGTTAAGACTTCTCTCATGCGGCAGACGCTGCACCTCATCCCAACCGATGAATTCCAGCTCTACATCTCCGCCCTCAGATCAAGCCGCTTCGCCCAGGCGATGCGCGTCATGGCCAGATGCGGCATTTCGCGCGATGAAAGCGAAGCGCTCATCCCACGGATCATGGACATCCTTTCTGCGGGGCCACTCAGCAGGCCCGCGATCGCCGCTGCCATTCGTCCCAAAGCCAGCAAGCGAGTGCGTTTCTGGATGGAGAACTCCTGGAGTCTGGTTCGTCTGCCGGTGGCAGAGGGCCTGGTCTGTTACGGCAAGGGCGAGGGCAACGCAATTGTTTTCATCCGTGTGGACCATTGGTTGCCCAACCTGAAGCCCGGGTTGATTTCTGCGACGGAAGCACAGTGCGCTCTCTTGCGAAAATATTTGCGCGCCTACGGCCCGGCGACGCTGACTGACTTCTCCCACTGGTCGGGCATTCCCATGCAAGAAGTAAAACCGCTTCTGCCTCTGCTCGAAGCCGAGCTGGCAGAAATTCCGGGGGATAAGAAGAGCAGTTATTTGCTTCGCGAGGATGTGGCGGTACTAAACAAGAGTTCGGGAACGGCATCCTGCATCCGCCTGCTGCCGCTCTTCGATTCCTATCTGCTGGCTCATCGCGACAAAGACCACCTGCTGAGCGCGCAGCACTACAAGCGCGTCTACCGCAACCAGGGCTGGATCTCGCCCGTAGTCCTCATCGATGGCGCGGTCGCAGGGGTCTGGTCTCACAAGCTTCAGGGTAAGAAACTGCTGGTAGAGACCGAGCCATTCGGCAAGCTCTCCCGGACCGCACGCGCGGGGATTGAGCGGGAAGCCGAGCGGTTGGCACTCTTTTTCGAGAGCGACCTGGAGTTGCAGTTCTCCTAAGGACTATTGCTTGAAAAATGATCGAGATTTGCTTTTGTTGCGGCGCCATATGAGGATATCAGTGCATGATCGTGAACTTCGCGGAGCGGGCCCACAATCACAACTGGGAACTCGACCCGGTTACCAGATCCCTGCTCGATACCGATTTTTACAAGCTGCTGATGCTGCAATTTATCTGGAAGCATTACCCGAAGACGCGGGTGCAGTTCACGCTGTTCAATCGATCTTCGACGGGTCCCGTAGACACCTTCGCGCATGAAGAGCTCATCGAGCAACTAGATCATGCTCGCAACGTCCGCTTTCGCCGGTCTGAGCTGGTCTGGCTGGCCGGCAACACGTTCTATGGCCGCCGCGGAATCTTTGAGCCGGCCTTTCTGGAATGGCTGGAACGGGACTTCCGATTGTCGGACTACGAGCTGTCGGTCAAGGACGGCCGCTTTCATCTATCTTTCGACGGCTTGTGGACCGAGACCACCATGTGGGAACTCTATTCGCTCTCCATCATCAATGAGCTGCGGACCAGGGCCAATCTAAAGAAGCTGAGCGAGTTCGGTCTTGACATCCTGTACGCCAGGGCGAAGACCAAGCTGTGGAGCAAGATCGAGCGGCTGCGCGATGTGCCCCATCTTGCCGTGGCCGACTTCGGAACCCGGCGGCGCCACAGCTTCCTCTGGCAGGAATACGTTGTAAACGCCATGGCGTCGAATCTGGGCAGCGGATTTACGGGAACCTCGAACGCCTTCCTCGCCCACAAGCACGACCTTGAGGCGATCGGAACCAATGCCCATGAGATCCCCATGGTCCTCGCAGCACTGGCGGCGCAGGATGATGATAAGGCCTTGAAGGCTTCTCAATACCGCGTCCTTGAGCTGTGGCAGCGAACTTACGACGGCGCGCTCCGCATCATGCTGCCCGACACCTTTGGGACCACGCAATTCCTCGAGGGTGCGCCGGACTGGACCGCCGATTGGACCGGCCAGCGGGTTGACAGCAAGGATCCGTATATAGCCGGGGATGAATATATCGAATGGCTGAAGACCCGCGGCCGCGATCCGCGTGAAAAGCTGGTGATCGCCTCCGACGCGCTTGATGTCGACGACATCCTCGGCTTGCACGCGTATTTCGGCGGAACCTTTGCCCGCGGAATCACCGCCAACGATTTCCAGAGCGCCGCCGACTTTCACGATCGGCAAAAGTGGACGCCCGGCTGCCGCATTCGCTTTAGCGCAGGTTGGGGCACGCTGCTGACCAACGATTTCCGCGGCTGCGATCCCAGCGGCGATTCAGGGTTTGACCCCATCAGCCTGATCAGCAAAGTCTCCAGCGTCGAAGGCCGGCCCGCGGTGAAGCTCTCCGACAACTACGCGAAAGCGCTCGGCCTGCCGCGGGAAATCGAGCGCTACCGGCGCGTGTTCGGCACGGTAGGTGTCAGCAATACTCCCGTGATCGCGTAAGATGCTGGAATCAAAGGACTTAAGCTGCTAACACGTTCGTGCCGGGGTTATGGCACACAAGAGCCATATACCGGTTTGCTGCGCTGCGATAGTCTTCTTCTTGAGCAGCACTTGGGGGAGGGCTGATCAACATACGTCCCAAGACTCAAAACTGAGTCTGGGGCGTTTTGTTTTGCGCGGAAGCTTCCTGTCATCGTCTGAGCTCATAGGCCTGGGCGGGTCCTGCCGCCGGTGTTGACACGATTGTGAGTGGCGCCAAGATTCATTCGCGGGGGGTCGCCCGTGTCTTTTGTTCATCGACTACCACCCATGCTTGGTCTTCCACCTCTCAAATAACCGGCGGCCGCGATATGGCTCGGGTGTGAAGTACTTCGGAAACATACGAATCTTCAAGAGCGTATACGTTCCGCACTTGTTGCAGATGATGTGGAAGTCAGGGTGAATGGGGTCGAGTCCCCGGTATTCGATGGTCGATATTGCCCCGCACCTCTGACAATGTCCGTTCAAATCGCCGCCCATCATGTACAGGTTAAAGCCGTCCGGCAGATGTTTCAGCTTCTTGGTGGCCATTACAAAACCTTACTTCATCCTGGCTCAAGGGGTACACTCTTCGGGGAGGCGACCCACTTCCCGCCATGAGGATTCGGGATTCCGAAGGCGGAACTCCAACGAGTGACGCTGATGCCAAAGCAAAATATCGAGTATCGTGCGTGGCTCCTTCTGCTGATTTTCATTTTCCCCACTGTGGCGCTTGGGAAGCCCAAAGCCTCTCCGCTAACGCTGACGATTTGGGAAACCAGCGCGTTTTTCAGGAAGCCGGATGGAACGGTAACGAATTGCACCATTCTTGGCTACAAACCAAATTGCAATCCGGCGGATATGCAATTGCAGACTTTGATCGAATTGGTGTCCTTCGCTAGTGTCGCCGATGGGAAAATCTATGTGATCAAGTGTGTTAGCCGCATTTGGCGGCAGGCTGACTTAGATGATCCGGCAAGACTTGGCATCGTGTCCCCCGGGGATTACAAGGCCCGATGGGACAAAGGGAAGCTGAAGGTACTGTTTTATGGCAAGAACGGCCGATGGAACGAACTGACGTTCAGTGTTAAAAGCTCGTCCCCTCTGACTCCAGAGTTAGAGCACAGACTCTTGGAAGAACGCGAACTTTCAGAGGAGGCCAAGTGAGGCACAAGTTAAAGTGCACCATCACCGCGTGAGAACTTCCTAAACGAACAAGAGCAAGGAACACTACCGCGGCGAGAGCTGGCACACCCGAACAGCCTCGGCCTCAAGTGACGTTAACAAGAGTCCTATTCGATCCCCAACTGTTTCTGAATCTGCTCCAGCGGCACGCCTTTCGTTTCCGGAACCATAGTTTTCACCCACACCAGCTGCAGCACCATCATCCCCGCAAAAAACGAAAACACGTAACCCGGCGGGAATGCGGTGACCATCTTCGGGAAGAAGGTGGTGAGT
>Ga0210406_10001532_pt1 | contig 27966 bp, 22 predicted proteins | sample IncBWC30MmetaG_FD_155454 | JGI IMG/M metagenome (GOLD analysis project Ga0210406, IMG submission 155454) | Forest soil microbial communities from Barre Woods Harvard Forest LTER site, Petersham, Massachusetts, United States - Inc-BW-C-30-M | ecosystem: Environmental > Terrestrial > Soil >... | reverse complement strand
GGCTCGGTTCAGACCACCGAAAAGGAACACCGCAGGAATCCCCAGCGAGACGGAAACGATGGGGGCGGCAAAATCGCGCTCGTCCTTGTCTTGATGCAGGGAGAGCTTGGCACCCGCTTCATATCGATTGATGAGGCAGGCGTCGGGGCAGAAGTCCGGGAAACCCGCTTTTGCGGCCGCGGTTTGGGCGAGGCGCAGGAAGCTGGCCGGCATGGCGGGCCAGGGTTGTCCGCGTTCGGGATCGAGGGAATCGTAGCGATAGCCGGAGCGATCCGTAACCCAGCCGAGCGAGCCGCAGTTCGTCATCGCAACCGACATGCGGAACCCTCCGGGTGTGACCATGTGGCGAAATGGAGATCGCTCAGTGATCTCTTGAACGTCGCGTAGCAACGCAGCTTCTTCAGGAAGTGCTAAACCGCGCAAGAGGAACGCTCCGGCGGCTAGTTCTTCGCTTTGAAGATCGGTGCCGGCGTGGTCCTGGAATAAATTCATCGTCATTGCAAATCCTATTTCGCATCATGAAAGATGATGCCCAGCGTGTACCGATTCCCGGAGCGTAAGCGGCTGACACCGTGCCGCAGGTTGACGCGATAGAAGCCGCGGGTACCGTGAACGGGGCGATGATGAACCGCGAAGGCCACGGCGTCCCCCTGATGAAGGGGAACAACTTCGGGCCGCGACTGCATGCGCGGACGCTGCTCGGTGAGCACGAACTCCCCGCCCGTAAAATCTTTGCCGGGCTCTGAGAGCAGGATCGCCACCTGGATCGGGAAGACGTGCTCGCCGTAGAGATCCTGGTGCAGACAATTGTAGTCGCCCTCGGAGTACTGGAGCAGCAGGGGCGTCGGCTTCTCCTGGCCGGCATCATGGCATCGCTTGAGGAAATCAGCGTGCTTTCCCGGATAACGTGCATCAATCGCCATGGCGGCGTTCCAGCGATTGGCGACGGGCACGAGCTTTGGATAGAGAGCGGTACGCAGGTCGGCGATGATTTCGGGCAGGGGGTAAGCGAAGTACTTGTATTCGCCGCGTCCGAAGCCGTGGCGGGCCATCACGACGCGGCTACGGAAAAGGTTGTCGTCGGGGTAGAGGGCCGCGAGGTCTTCGCACAGGTCGGCGGGAAAAACGTGCTCGAGAATCGCGGAGCCCTGCGCATCGAGATCGCGCGAGACCCGATCCCAATCGAACTGGTCGATCGGGGCGACGACATGTTCGGTACGCGTTTGGCTAGGTGCGGATGGCATCGATTTCAGTTCTCTCTTTGGTGGTTCTCCTGACAATCTAACAACGGAGGCGAATCTGTCACACTCCAATTCTTGCGGCCAAACCGTTTCACCTGATTCGATGCGTGCTGATGGGCCGGCGTTTCTGCCGTCGCTATAGGACTTGCGCTCTTGTCAACTTTCCCGGGATTACGTCCGCGGGCTAAACTCTGCCGCCCCTTCTGGACTGGACCGGCTTCCTCGCGCTGAAGAGAGCCACACAGCCCTCGACACGAATCGAGCATTCGGAAAAATGTGCGGTGAGGCCGGCCTCGAGATCCTCTCGGCGATCGGAGACGTTGCTGAAAATTCCCTTCGCGTTGTAAGTCTTCATCAGTTTTTTGGCAAGGAAGTTTTGCTGCGCGGCGTCGCTGATGATCGTTGAGCCGAAGAGCACGCCTCCGTCTCTCAATAACGGTTTCACGTGCTCAAACACAATGCTCTTGCTTTGCAAATTGCCGGGAAGGCAGTGCAAGAGATAGTTGAGGCCGATCGATCCAAAGTCAGCGAGGCCGATATCGATGGGGTGGAGGACGTTGCCGGTATGACAAGAGGGAGCGTAACGGCGCAGGCGCTTCGCCGTCGTCGCGAGGCTGTTAGGGTTCAAGTCAAACAACGCGAGAGTGGGAGCGCTCGACGGAAACCGGCACCGATCGAGGAAGTAGCCGGTTCCCACGCCGATATCGAGGTGTCGTTCGGAAATATGTCGGTTGTAGAGATCCAGGATCTTTTGACGTGAGCACCGCCAAGCAAACGAATTCGAGAAGCCCACGACGACAAGGTCGTAGAACGCCAGATTGAGCGGCGTATATATGGCCGCTCCCTTGGCAGAATCCTCGTTGCTCCGGAGAGTGTGAGGTTTCGGGCTCTCGGTTTGTGGTGAAGTATTTCGGTCTTCCAAGGAACGCCCTTCCAAGGACACTTGGACGCGGCGGAAATCCGCCGCGGTCGGCATGTGTTCCTCAATCGCGCTACGGTTTGATTTCTGTCTGCTGGCTGGCGACGCACTGCCAGATGCCGCCCGGCATGCGAACCCAGGTATCGGTCCAGCGTTCGTGGATGTCCACTTTGTGATCGCCAACCTGGCCTTTACCGGTCCAGAGTCCGGTCGCGATCGCGATGTGGCCGTAGACGATTACTCTGACGTCGCTGATTCCGTAATCCACCCAGTTGCCGGGCTTCATGTGGGCAAGAAGCTCGTCCTTGGTGGCGAGCTTGCCATCGGTGCCGACGGTGATGAAGCGATCAGCGAGGAGCGAGCCGACAATGTCGGACTTTCCGTCTTTCTGGGCGGCGGCCCACTTGGATTCGAGGTCGGCGATAACCTTTTCGAGGTCGGAGGAGTTTTGTGGAAGGGCGGGAAGGGCGATCACGCATACGAGAGCCAGAACAAGGATGTTGAATGTGCGCTTCATAGGATTTACCCGGGCGCTAATGTAGCAGGATTTGGTGGCTACGAAGTATGAATGCGGAATGGAGACGCGGTTGGGACGCGTCTCCATTCGCAAGTTTCAGTTACATGCGGTGAACGAAAGGGGCGCAGCAACCACGGACACTCCCGAGACAACTGTAAGAGGCGCGCTCGTGCTGGTCTGGTTCGTCTGCACGTCGGATGGATTGCAGTTCAGCTGTCCGGCGGCGCCGGGCACGAAGGCGATGGCATCGACGGTGTAGTTGACCGGGCCCATCGCGGGTGCGGCAGGCGCTTGAGTCATGCCCGTCATGAACGCCCCGACGCTTGGATTTGCAGCGGGGACTGAAAGCGTGTAGCTCGCACAGTCGCTGTTCGGTGGACATCCGGAACCAGCGGCAGTCGTTAGGGTCGCAGTTGCCAGGGATTGACTTGCCAACGGGACGGTCACGAGTACCACGGAACTATTCACCGTAATTGACTGCAAAGCAGAGACCGACAAGTCCGCAGAGGTGGCGGCGGTGCCGCTTGATGTTGTGACGGTGCCGGTGATCGACGCGGGAAGGAGCGCAGGCGTGAGCGGAACTGTCCCCAAAGCATTGCCTGGCTGGACGCCGGTAATCACCGTGGCGGCATACACGTTACCGGATCCATTCACGGCCGAGATCACGACGTCATACATGCCAGCGGGCAACGGGCAGAACGAGAAACCGCCATTCGAGTCCGCGACTGTCTCCATGACAACGCGGTCGACGCCCGTGCTGTCTTTCTGCTCAATGGCAACTACCGTCGTCCCTCCAGCCACGGCCTGCGTGGTGCCCGCGTCAATGACAGTGCCGCTGATGGAGGTGGAGGTAGCCTGCAGGGTCACTTCACCCGCATGCAGCACTGGCTTGAGCCGGTACATGGCGTTGCCCTGAGTCACGATCGAAGCGCACGCGTCAAAGTCGAGATTGAGGTCCTTCTTATCGCCGGCCGCGACGACGAAGCTGCCACCCGCGATCTGGCCCGAAGGAATTTTGATGCCGGTCTGCGACTCCGAAGAGAGTTGCAAGGTTTGAGGAGTGTTCATCGGATCGCTGGTGAGCATCACGCAGTTAATGCTCGAAGCGCACTTGTTGTTGGCCACCGTGACGCTGCTTCCGCCGAGAAGAATCCGGATCTGCTGATAGGTGCCGGGCTGAATTCCAGCCGAACCCAGCTGAGCGAGAAAGCACTGGTTGGCGCTACCCAACAGGTCAACCTGAACCGGATTCTTCGAGAGGTTCGGAGTCAGATCGACCCACCCTGCATCACTGGCGGAGGCAGTTGCACTCTGGTGGATGAGAACATCTGTGACCGTGACGTAAATGTGGGTGAAGGGTCCTTGCGGAGCGGAGCAGGTTGACGGATCGCTGAGGCTCACCTGCACGGTGGCCTGTTTCGATGAACTGCCACTCCCTGAGCAACTGACGAGAATGAAAACCGCGGCAGCGACGAATAGCAATGGCAAACCCACAAACGCATACTTGCGCATAGATGTCAGCTCGATGTTTGCAGCTTTTAGTTGTAAGGAATTTAGAACCATGCTTCAGCCGCCAAGGCAACGACGCGAACACAGGCCTTGTGGCCAGAGTGGTTGGGTGCATTCCAGTGACCGTCCCGAAGCGATCACTGCACTAGTCATTCCAACAAGTTGCGGCGGGTAATGGGCGAACGCAACACGCCGATTGTCTCCGGAGGCAGTAGTTCTTACACGAACAACCCGATGTCAAAAAAATGGACGCGGCAAAAGCCGCGTCCCTAAAGGCCTTTCGCGACAAACCTATTGGATCAGGCTGCCACTTCCGTTGGGCGCCTCGTCGGGCGGGATGACCACCGCGGCGGCGACGCGATCCCCCGGTTCGAGGTGCAACAAGCGAACACCCTGCGCGGAGCGTCCGGATTCGCGGATGGTCTTCGAGTCCATGCGAATGATCTTGCCGTACTGGCTGATCAGCATGACTTGGGAATCCTCCGCGACCTGCGCGATGCCGACCACTTTGCCGTTGCGCTCGGTGGTCTTTACGTTGATCACGCCTTTGCCGCCGCGATTGGTGAGGCGGTATTCGTCGGCGGGCGTGCGCTTACCGTAGCCGTTCTCCGTGACCGAGAGAATCAACGACCCTTTCTCGGGAACGAGATCGGCAGCCTCGCTGGCGGGCAAATCTCCGGAGGTTGCGACCGCACCCTCGGCGGGCTTTTCCGCGGCGGCGGTGCCGGGCTTGGCGGTTGTCGCCATCCCGACGATGTAGTCCTTGTCGGCCAAATTCATGCCCCGCACACCCGTGGCATTCCTTCCCATGGAACGCACATCGCCCTCTTCGAAGCGAACCGCCTGACCCTCGTGCGAGGCCAGGAAGATGATCTGCTGGCCGTCGGTCAGAGTGGCGGCGACCAGTTCATCGCCCTCTTCGATGTTGATGGCGATAATGCCGCGCGACATCACGTGCGAGAAATCCTTGAGTTCGGTTTTCTTCACGGTGCCGTTGCGAGTCGCGAAGAAGACGTACTTGTTCGCTTCCTCGAGATCGCGGACGGCCAGCATGGTGCGAACGGTTTCGCCCGCCTGCAGGGCAATGAGGTTGCCCATGTGCTTGCCTTTGCCGGCGGCCCCCACGTCGGGAATCTCGTAGACCTTGAGCCAGTACACGCGACCTGCGCTGGTAAAGATCAGGATGTAGGCGTGCGTCGAGGCGATGAAGAGATGCTCAACGAAGTCCTCGTCACGCGTCTTCATGCCGGTGCGTCCGGTGCCGCCACGGCGCTGCATGCGGTACGTGGAGATGGGCGTCCGCTTCAGGTAGCCGGAGTGGCTGACGGTGACGGCCACCTGCTCGTCGGCGATAAGGTCTTCGAGGTGGATCTCGGCGGCCTCGTCTTCAATGATGGTCTTGCGGGCATCGCCGTATTGCTTTTTGACCTCTTCGAGTTCCTTGACGATCACGCTGCGCACTTTCTTTTCGGATCCAAGGATGGACTGGTAATCGGCGATGCGCTCGCGCGTCTCCTTCAACTCATTCGAGATTTCGTCGATGGAGAGTTTCGTCAGGCGATGCAGTTGCAGTTCGAGAATCGCGTCCGCCTGCTTGCTGGTGAAGGGCTTTTCCGGATCGAGCTTGGGCGCGCGGCCGGTGGTGTTGATGTCAATCTTCTTGCCCCCGAAGTAGGCGACCAGGTTTTCGCGGGCATCGGCGCGATTGGCGCTGCCGCGAATGATGGTGATCACGTTGTCGAGATGATCGAGCGCGGTCAGGTAGCCTTCGAGGATATGCTCGCGGTCCTGCGCTTTGGCGAGCAGGTAGGCGGTGCGGCGCCGTACGACCTCGACGCGGTGCTCGATGAAGTACTGAATGGCCTGAATCAGGCCCATCTCGCGGGGTTGCCCGTGGGCGATGGCGAGCAGGATCATGCTGAAGCCCTGCTGCATCTCGGTGTGCTTGAAGAGCTGGTTCAAGACGATCTGGGCTTCGGCGCCACGCTTGAGTTCGACGACGATGCGCATGCCGTCGCGGTCACTTTCGTCGCGAATGTCGGAAATGTCGTCGATAACTTTGTCATTTACTAATTCGGCAATACGCGCGACCAGGCGGGCTTTGTTCACCTGGAAGGGGATCTCGGTGACGATGATTGCCTGCTTGTCCTTAGTAAGGCTTTCGATGGCTGCGCGGGCGCGCATCATGAAGCGGCCGCGGCCGGTCTTGTAGGCATCAACGATTCCCGCGCGTCCGTGAATGATGCCGGCGGTGGGGAAATCAGGGCCTTGTACGAACTTGAGAATCTCTGCCAATTGGGCGTGGGGATTGTTCACCAGCGTGATGGTGGCGTCGATGATCTCGGTGAGATTGTGCGGCGGAATCTTCGTCGCCATGCCGACGGCGATTCCGTCGGAGCCGTTGACCAGAAGGTTCGGAATGCGAGCCGGAAGGACTTCGGGTTCGACTTCGCTGTCGTCGTAGTTAGGCCGGAAGTCAACGGTTTCCTTGTCGAGATCTTCGAGCAGCGCCGTCGCGACTTGCGCGAGCTTGGCTTCGGTGTAACGGTCGGCTGCCGGAGGATCTCCATCGACGGAGCCGAAGTTGCCCTGTCCGAACACCAGCGGGTAGCGCATGCTCCAGGTTTGCGCGAGACGCACGAGAGCGTCGTAGACGGCGAGGTTGCCGTGCGGATGGTATTTGCCCATCACGTCGCCGACGATGCGGGCGCACTTGCGGGTGGCGCGGTTTGGCGCGAGACCCATCTGCTGCATCGTGTACAGAATTCGCCGATGCACGGGCTTCAATCCATCGCGCACGTCGGGCAATGCACGGCCGATGATGACCGACATCGAATAGTCGAGATACGACCGGCGCATCTCGTCTTCGATATTGACGGGTTGAATGTTCAGGGCGCCGGGAGAGCCGCCTTCGCCCGGAGGCGGTGGAGGTAACGGGAGTTCGGGATTCTGATCGTCTGCCATGAAAATCTGCTCTTAACCGCTAGCTTCTGGCTGCCAGCTTGGGTGAATTTGGACGCGCAGTTTGGGCCCAGCCCTCGGGTTGCGTGGAAGGCCTCGAGTGTCTCCTAAGCTGTTGCATTTATAGGAAGTTAGTTAACCTTTTTATCTCTGTAATTGTACCACAAATGCTCGTTTTGCAGGATTGGCGAAGTTGGTGATTACAGGATGGGCAGGGTCGCTGAAATGCGAGGGCGGTCAGGGGAACCCCGCCGGCGGCTACGTCTTGCGCGCGCTGTCGATGAATAGTGAGGCTATGACCGCGCTTGCGATTGCAAGGGCAGACGAACTGAGGGCGATCAGCCGGAAAGCGAAGACAAAAGCGTCAAGAACGGCAGTATGAGCGTTGCTCGCGAATTGGGGAGGAATATCAGAAGGAATCTCGATAGCGGCAAGCCGGGTCCGATTGGAATGCATCTCCTCGCGGACTTGTTGTGAAGCGTCGAATTGTGCCAGGCCACGATCCAGTCGGATCGCGAATGCGCTTACCATCACGATGCCGAACACCGCGATGGCCAGTAGGCCGGCAACGCGCGCAACCGCGTTGTTAATGCCCGACGCCGTGCCGGAGTGGTCGCGATCGACAGCCGTCATCACCGTGGTCGTGAGGGGCGCGACACTCACCGCCATGCCGAATCCGAGCACGACGAAGGCGGGAAAGAAGGTAGTCCAGTACGATCCGCCGACCGATGGCCATGCGAAAAGAGCGAACCCGATGGAAGCGATAAGCGGACCAATGATCAGAGGCAGCCTCGGGCCATAGCGCGTCACCAGCCCCCCAGACCAGCGCGAGAGCGCAAACATTAGCAGAATCAGCGGCAAGGCCGCTGCGCCCGCGGCTGTGGCGGAGTAGTGCTGCACCTGGATCAGGTTCATCGGAAAGACAAAGAAAAAGATTCCCAGAGGGGAGTAGAGGAAGAGCGTGAGCAGGTTCGCGCCCGAGAACGTTCGTGAGCGAAATAGCTTGAGCGGCACCATCGGGTTCGGCGCGCGCATTTCGATAATTGGGAAAGCGGCAAGGCAGAACAGGGCGACCAGCAGACTCACGGCAACGCTGGGATTAGTCCAGCCGAGGCGAGGAGATTCGACGAGACCAAAAACCATGCCGCCCAGCCCGACTGTGACCAGGAGGGCTCCGAGGAAATCAAGGCGCTTGGCGGAAAGGCCGCGACTTTCGGGCACGTGCCACAGAGAGATGACGATCACCGCGACCGCGAGCGGGAGGTTGATAAAGAAGATCCAACGCCAGGAGGCGTGTTCGATGAGCCATCCGCCAAGCACCGGCCCGAGCGCTGTGGTCATGGCGGTGAAGCCGGACCAAGTGCCGATTGCGCGACCGCGCTCCTGCTCCGGGAACGAAGCGCTGATAATCGCGAGGCTGCCGGGCGTGAGCAACGCTGCCCCCACGCCTTGCATGGCGCGGGCATAGATCAGTTGATGGATGTTCTGCGCAAGCCCGCACGCTGCAGACGCGACCGCGAAGATGACGACGCCGATGAGGAAGATGCGGCGTCGGCCGAAGAGATCGCCCGCGGAGCCGCCGGCGAGGATGAGCGCGCCAAGAAAAAGGCCGTAAGATTCGACGACCCATTGGACGTCGATCACAGTGGCTTTGAATGTGGATTGCAGCGCCGGTAGAGCGACGTTCACGACCGTGCCGTCGATAAAGGCCATGCTGCTGCCAAGAATGGCGGCGGCGAGGATCCAGGGGTAGGATTCCGGCTGGCATGGAGAGTCCGCGGAAGAGGAGCGGATGGCGGCTTCATCGCAGGGAGGACGCATGTCTGGGTATGGATGCAGAGGATGGGCGGAAGGTTCGGAGCCTTATTGAGCAGGCTTGTCCTGATTGTCGGTGTCGTCCTAACCGCTGGCGTTGTTCCCTAAAAATGTTGCTGGGGCTACGGCCGGGTGACTACTTCGTTGGGTGCGGCAGGGATCCGGAATTTCACGCCCAGTTCCTGATTGGCTTTGAAGGTTGCCGGCAGATCGAGGTCCGAGAGACGGATTTGTTTCGACCATTGTCCCGCCGTCCAGTAATCGAGACGCGCGTAAATGATCCCGGAGATGATCGAGTAGTCGCTGGATTGCTCGCGATGGCCGTCGCGGAAGATGAAAGTTGTGGGTACTGGTTCGGCTTGCTTAGGCGCGTGATTCGAAACGACGGTGCTGGTTGTGCCGCCAGGTTTCGCGTCGGCGATGTAATCCGGTTGGTCGGTGCGCAGGTTCGCAGCTGCCGGTGTGCGGCGCACGTAGCGATCGCCTTGCCACTCGATCAGCAAGGGTGCGGAGGACTTTGGCTCTTCAGACTTCGTGACCGGGATCGGCGCCGGTGCCTGGACAACGATCACCGAGGGCGGCGGCGTTTCATTTGAGGGAAGGTAATCAGGCCACAACGGAAATCCCGCGTAGAAAGGGCGTGCGAAGCGATGGTGCGAGAAATTCCCCGAAGACGGTTGGCTTGCGATGCGGAAGGGCGCATGCGCCGTCTGCGAAAGCGAGCTGCCGGCGCTTATCAATACGGCAAGAAATGCGCCAATCGCTCGCTTCCACATGAAGTTCAGTTACCGTCGGGCAATTGCGGCAGACGGAAGTCATTGCCTTCGTCGTCGTTGGCCTTCTGCGTGGCGACGAGATCGAGATCGGCGAGCGCGACTTTCTGGCGGCGCCCGGGCGTGAGGTCGTAGAGATTCGATCCGACGATGGCGTAATTGCTGATCTGCTGCTTGTGGCCGTCCTTAAAAATGAGGATCGTCGGCTGCAGGGCAACCACGGGCTCTTGTGCCGGCGGAGGATCGGAGACTTGCGCGACCGGAGCCGGATCTTCGGAAGCGGCCACAGGAACTGGCGGCCGCGGAGCGGCAACTCTGGGCTTTTCGGAAGCGTAGTCGTTCCCTGCGCGAGCGCCGGAGCCGCGCCGGTCGAAAATTGTTGGTCCGCCCTCGTAAGCGTCCGGCGGATCTTGCGCATTGGCGGAATCTTCAGCCGCCGGGCCCTCATAATCCATCGCTGGGTAGTAAGGAATGTAGTACGGCACGTAATAAGGGTAGTAATTCTGGTTGTCACCATCGTGATGATGATGGCGACCCGGCTGTCCGCCGGCCTGCGGCTGGAAAGGATGCGGATGCATCGGTTGAGGAGGCGTCGCGCCGTGTCGCCCGAGCGAGGTCACGCTGGGTGGAATTCCGTGGAAGCCGGGCTGTCCGCCGAAACCGAATGAGGTGACTGACGGTGGCACGCCATTCGCTTGCGCTGACGCAACGAGGGAAAAGAAAGCGACCAGCACAACCGCGAGAACCAGCGTCCCGTACCGCATTCGGGGATGATACTCCAGGTGAAGCGCCATAGCACTCTCCTGTTTCTTTAGATGACGCCAGGAGCGAATTCGTTCTTGGGAGAGAAGTAATAGAGAAGTAATCAGGGTAACGTCCCCGGGGGGGGCGGGGATGCGGCAACGCAACTCCGTTAGTTGTTTCGACGTTCCCTGGGCCATGAGGAACCCCGAAACGGGTTGCCGCCAATGGTTCTGCCCGCCGACACAATTCGCTTTTTCTTCGCTATGTGGTATAGTGGCCGAAATCGTTGGTAAGTTGACCAAGTTCGCTGTGACGATCAGCACTTACGACCCGCCAGCCCGTGGGTATACCCTACGAGGGTCTTTATAAAAGCCTACATTTCGAGGAGCCATCATGGCTGACGAACGTACCAAAGCAATTGATCTCGCGCTCTCCCAGATTGAAAAGCAGTTTGGCAAGGGCTCGATTATGCGGCTGGGATCGAAAGAAGCCATCGTGCCGATTTCCGTGATTCCGACCGGCGCTATTTCCTTTGACGCAGCCCTGGGCGTGGGCGGCTTCCCGCGCGGGCGCGTGGTCGAAATCTTCGGCCCTGAATCGTCGGGTAAGACGACGATCGCCCTGCAAGTAATCGCCGAAGCCCAGAAGACCGGCGGGGTGGCCGCCTTCGTTGACGCCGAGCACGCGCTCGATCCGCAGTACGCCAAGAAACTGGGCGTGGATGTCGAGAACCTGCTCGTCTCCCAACCCGACTACGGAGAGCAGGCACTCGAAATCGCGGAGACCCTCGTGCGCTCGAATGCCATCGATGTTCTGGTCGTAGACTCGGTGGCCGCGCTGGTGCCGAAAGCCGAACTCGATGGAGAAATGGGCGACAGCCACATGGGCCTGCAGGCGCGGCTCATGTCACAGGCGCTGCGCAAACTGACCGGCATCGTCTCCAAGTCGCGCACCTGCCTGATCTTCATCAACCAGATCCGCGAGAAGATTGGCGTCATGTTCGGCAATCCCGAAACCACTACCGGCGGACGCGCCCTGAAGTTCTACTCATCGGTGCGTATCGATATCCGCCGCATCGCCGCCATCAAGGAAGGCGACGTAGTTACCGGCTCGCGCACGCGCGTCAAGATTGTGAAGAACAAGGTCGCGGCGCCCTTCCGCGAGGCTGAGTTCGACATCCTCTACGGCGAAGGCATCTCGCGCGAAGGTGATCTGCTGGACCTGGCGGTCAACAACAACATCCTGGAAAAATCTGGTTCGTGGTTCAGTTACAAGAGCGAGCGCATCGGACAGGGCCGCGAAAACGCGCGTGCATTCCTGAAGGAAAACAAGGACACGCTGGCCAAGCTGGAACTCGAGGTTCGCAAAGCGCTGGGCCTGATTCCTGCGACCCCAACCCCGGCGGCGGTACCCACCAATGGGGCAACCCCTGCCACGCAACAGACAGCCAAAGTGGCGACTATGCCCACGGGAACCGACGCGAAAGTGCCGGCGGGTGCAAGAAGGTAAAAGGACGGCAGCCGAACTTTCCCGGAAGAACCATTCACTTGGTGGCTGGCGGGCTCACCCTCTCCAGCCGCTTTCGCGCCTCAGCCAACTGCTCTTCTGTCATTCTTGCTTCCAGTTCACTGATCTTAGCCTCGCTGGCCGCATACCCGCCGCGCTGCGAGCGCGCGTACCAGATGTACGCGTCAACGTAGTTCGCAGAAATGGCTCCGTCGCCGTAAGTGCGCTCAGCGAGCTCAAACTGCGCCTGCGGAAGTCCACCTTCCGCCGCTCGCTCCAGCAGCACGAGTCCCTGGCTTTCGTCCTTGGGGATATCGCGTCCCGCAAAGAACGCATTCGCCAGTTCCAGTTCCGCGGCCGGATCGCCCTCCTTCGCTTTCTCCGACAACTCGACGAATCTGTCGGCGCCGCCGCCAAACAGGTTGAAGCGGATACTTAGAATCAACCCGCTCGGAATCGGGCGGCCATTTCTTCGCGCCGGTTCGAACTGCCACTGGCGAACCGCTTCGACGGCCTTCTGATCCAGGCCCATGCCCAGCTTCTTGGTGACCACGATATTCGAAGGCTTGCCGTCCACTCCCACAATCAGCGATAGAGTGCAGGTGCCCTCGCGCTTTGCGTTCCGGGCTTCTTCCGTGTACTCCGCCTGCGCCGTATGGGTTGCGCGCGCCATGGTGACACCCGGCTCTCTCGCCTGACCCACCGGCGAGATCGCGACCGAGGCGGCCTTCTTCTGCAATTTCGCTCGCTCCACTTGGAAGCGCTGCGCGGACTGCAGAATGTTCTCCACCGTCGCGACTTCCTCAGGCGTGTGGGAAAGTTTCTGGGCGAACTCAAGTTCTTCGATGGCCTCTGCATTCTGGCCCATGCGCGTCAGCAGATTTGCCTTGTTCACCCGGATCGCCACGTCTCCAGGTTCAAGCTGCACGGCTTTTTCCATCCACATTCGGGCTTCGCTGAAGTTTTTGCCCCGCATGCCCATCACGGTTCCCAGAGCGTCGTATCCAGGAGCGAAGTTCGGGTTTAAACGAATGACCGCGCGCAGCTCATTTTCCATCTGGGCCAGGGAGGAGGCATCCGTGACACCTTTCCGCAGCCAACTGACGGAGGTGCAGAAGTGCGCCATGAAATCGTTCTCGTCGAGCTGAGCCGCTTGCTGGCACCACTTGTGCGATTCATCGTACTTGCGCTCGCGAAACGTGACATAGCCCATCGTCACATGCGCCCGCACATTTGCTGGATCATCCCGGAACACCGGATCGAGCAAGCTCCGAGCATCCTCCCCGCGGCCGACATATGCCAGAAACTCCGCCCGCACTGTGTCGCTCTCCGTCTTCGTCAGCTTCCGCTCAGTGAAACCCGAATCATCCACCTGGTTGGAACTCGGCAAGCTGGCGTATCCGTTCCCGGTGTTCACGACGTATTTTTGCAGATCGCCCTGAAGCTGCGCGAGGTCGCCGAAGGCTCTGGTTGCCGCCGTAACGTTGTCCACGCCTTTGTGTAGCAGCTCAAGATAATCGTCAACCCGGTGAGTGTTCTCTTCGTTGTCCTTCGTCTTGAGGTAGTGCGTTAGGGCCCATGACTCGGAATAAAACATCGAGCCCTTGTCTTCCTCGTGATAGTAGGGAGAATGCGTGTCCACAGTCAGCAGCGTGCTGAGGGGCAGCAGCGGCTTCTGTTGGAGAAAGTCCACCGTAAATGCGTCGACCTTTCCGATACGGATTTCATCGTCATAGATTTCGGTGTTCTGGTAGTACTCCGCCAGGCCCTCGGCAAGCCACAGCGGCATCCAGTCTCCCGTCCTGTTCATCACGAAGTGGGTGTACTCGTGGTACACGGCGGCATAAGGGTGAAGTCCGGGCGAATTGTTGTGAATCAGAATGAAGACCTTCTCGGGCGCTCGCACGAACAAGCCCGCGATGGTCATCTTTCCGTTGCCCAGGTACGCGGGCGGTTCGAGCGCCACCATGTTCGCTTTGTCCTCGACCGCGAGCACTGTAATGGGCGCTGACGTCTCGAGCTTGGCGTCGGGGAAGATTTTCTGGAACGCCGATCGCATGCGCTCAAATTGCCGGGCGGTTCGGCGCGCATCCGCTTCAGCGGAGTTGCTGATGACGACAAAGTGTGGGCTGGCAATTTCGAGCCAATCGTCGGCACGCTCAGCCGCAATAGCAGCCAGCGAGACAAGTAAACACATGCACAAAAGAAGTGGTCGAAGCATCGGCGCGCTAAACAGATACACCAGCCGCCGCGGACCGTCAATACACGGCGTGTGAAACGTTTGCCATCCGCGATGCCGCCCCACTAGAATCAAGGGTCGCCAGTGGCACCGGCTTTTCTGCGAGGACCGTTGCACAAGACCACAGCCATTTATCCGGGCTCGTTTGACCCGCCAACGAACGGTCACTTGGACCTGATCGAGCGGGGCAGCAAGATTTTCGACGAGCTGATTGTGGCGATCCTCCGGAATCCGGAGAAGGATCCGCTGTTCAACGTGAGCGAGCGCGTGGCCATGCTCGAAGCCCTTACCGGGCACTACAGCAACGTGCGGGTCGATACCTTCGACGGGCTCACCGTGGACTACGCCGACAGAGTTGGCGCGAGCTCCGTATTGCGCGGCATCCGCGCCCTGACCGACTACGAGTACGAGCTGCAGATGGCGTTGATGAACCGCAAGCTGCGTCCGGAACTCGAGACCGTGTTCATGATGCCGGCCGAAAAATACTCGTACCTGAGCTCACGCCTGGTGCGGGAAGTGGCCAAGCTGGGCGGATCGGTCAAGGGGCTCGTCCCGGAGTTGGTGGAGTTGCATCTGCGCGGCAAGCTCGACCCCGCTTTCAAGCTGGAACAATTTCGGACGCAAGACGCACGATCACAAAGCCGTAAATCTAGGGCAAGGAAAAAAGCATGACACCCACGACCGCGGAAACGACGCAGGCTATCAAGTTGACCGATCGCATCAACCGAATCGAGCCTTCCGCCACCATGGCGGTGGTTGCGGAAGCCGACAAGCTGCGCTCGCAGGGTGTGGACGTGGTGGACTTTGGCGCCGGCGAGCCACACTTCGCCACGCCCCAGCACATCAAGGACGCGGCTATCGCGGCGATCCAGGGCAACTTCACCAAGTACACGGCCGTGGCCGGCACGGCGGAGCTGCGCGACGCCATCGTGCAGCGTCATGCCGCGGACTTCGGCTCTGCCTATCGCCGCGAAGAAGTCATCGCCTCCACCGGCGGCAAGCACGCCCTGTTCAATGCGCTGCAGGTCCTTGTCGATCACGGCGACGAAGTCATTCTGCCCGTTCCGTACTGGGTGTCGTTCAAAGACATCATTCGCTACGCCGGCGGCAAGCCTGTGCTGGTTGAGACCGACGAGTCGCGCGATTTCGCGCTGACCGCCGAAATGGTTTTGAAGAACGTTACCGATCGCACGAAGATGATCATTCTCAACTCGCCGTCGAATCCCTCGGGCGCCGTGATGAAGCCCGAGCACATGACGGAGATCATTCAGATGGCGCATGAGCGCGGCATCTGGGTCGTGTCGGACGAGTGCTACGTCTACCTCAACTACACCGAGCGCAATTTCTCAGCGGGATCGTTGCAGGAATATCGCGAGCGCCTGGTCATCCTCGGCTCGCTCTCGAAAACCTATGCGATGACCGGTTGGCGCTTGGGCTACGCACTCGCCCCGGCAGCGGTGGTCAGCGCAATGGCCAAGCTGCAAAGCCAGTCCACTTCGAATCCGACCTCGATCGTGCAGAAAGCGGCAGTTGCCGCTCTGAAGGGGCCACAGGAGTGTGTCGAAGAAATGCGCCGCGAATACATCAAGCTGCGCGACCACGTCGTGAGCGGCCTGCGTGCCATTCCCGGCGTCAAGTGCACGCTGCCGCAAGGCGCCTTCTACGCATATCCCAATGTCTCGTCGTTCTTCGGGAAGACAGGAGTGAAATCCGCTTCCGACGTTGCGGGACGCCTGCTGCGCGAGGCCCATGTGGCGGTCGTGCCCGGGGAGGGCTTCGGCACCACCGATCACATCCGCGTTTCCTACGCAACCTCGGTCGGAGAACTGGATCGCGGACTCGAGCGCATGCGCAAGTTTTTTGCGGCGCTGTGAGATTCAGTCACACATAGAATTCCGAACACTTGGATCACAGAAACTGATAGGCATGTCAGATTCGTGTGCGTGCTGGCCTCTGGTGGCAACGCGTGACCGGCCCGCAATCCTGACCAAAAGAAACGTCCGGCATGCCTTACAACTGCATCTGACTTTCGGAGAATGACTGACCTTTACCCACTGAGAATGCATCCGGCGTTCGATCCGCGCCCCTGGGGAACGACCGATCTCTCCCCCATCTATCCCGATCACAAATTCGACGAGAAGATCGGCGAAGCCTGGCTGACCGGCGATGACTGTAAAGTTGCGAACGGTCCCTTGGCCGGAAGAACGCTCGCTGATCTCAGCCAGGCCTGCGGCCGATTGCTGGTCGGCGAAGCCGCGCGTGATGAGAAGCGCTTCCCGTTGCTGCTCAAGTTCCTGTTCCCGCACGAAAAGCTATCGGTGCAGGTGCATCCCGACGACGCACAGGCGCAACGCACCGGTCAGCCGTGGGGCAAGACCGAGTGCTGGTACGTCACCGCCGCCAAGCCCGGCGCGCAAATCGCCTTGGGCCTCAAGCCCGGCGTCAGCACTGCCGCCCTGCGCCAGGCCATCGAAGAGAATCGCGCCGAAGAGCTTCTCAACTGGATCAACGTTTACCCAGGCGAGATGATCTACGTCGCGGGCGGGACGGTGCACACGCTTGGCCCCGGATCGATCATGGTCGAGACGCAGCAACAATCGGATACCACTTACCGGCTGTACGACTACGGTCGCCCGCGCGAATTGCATTTGAAGGAAGGCTTGGCCGCCGTAAAAGAAAATGTAGCGTCGGGCAAGGTCATCAGGCCCGCGCCCTCGCCCCTCGGGCGCTCGAGGAATACAATCGCGCCCATGATTCGCTCACCCTATTTTGTGGTCGACCAATTCGATTTGAAAGAACCTCATGCCTTTGGGACCAGTGACGAATCCGGCAAAGCCTCCGTGCAGATTCTGGTCGCGGTCGAAGGCTGCGGAATCGTCGAGGCTCCGGGCACGGAGCCGGTCACGTTGGCAAAAGGCGATGCCGCTGTGATTCCTGCATCGCTCGACGCTTTCGGCGTGCGGCCGCAGTGGGGTGTGACTTTCTTGAAAGCGTACGTGCCGGGAACGACTTTGCCGGAGCCTGAGACCCGGCTCTGAATCTGACAAGCACAAATGAACCCCTGTGCCTAAACCATCGAACTTCTATCCCGTGATTCTTGCCGGAGGCCGCGGCACGCGCTTTTGGCCACTCAGTCGTAAGCGCTGCGCGAAGCAGTTGCTTCCGCTCGACGGCAAGAAAACCATGATCCAGCAGACGCTCGCTCGCCTGTTGCCCCTCGCCCCAGCGAAGCGAGTCTGGGTCATCACCAACGATGACTCACGCGCCGCCATCGCCCGCCAGCTTCCGAAGCTCGAAAAACGCCAGATCATCGCTGAACCCGTTGGCCGCAACACCGCACCCGCTGTCGGCTTGGCAGCATTTCTGCTCCTGCGTACCGACCCCACGGCCGTGCTCGGCTTGTTCCCTTCCGATCACGTGATCGCCGACGAACACACCTATCGCAAGAACATCCAGTGCGGCGTTGAGATCGCGGCCAGCGGAGAGAACATCGTAGTTCTCGGAATCAAGCCCACCCGCCCGGAAACGGGCTACGGCTACGTCGAAGCGGGAGCCCCCTCTGACGCAGGCTCGCTGCTCGTGCGCCGCTTCACCGAGAAGCCCGATGTCGCGCGCGCGGCGCAATTTCTCGCGGCTGGCAACTACTACTGGAACAGCGGCATGTTCCTGTGGAGCGCGCAAACGCTCGCCAATGCCTTGCGCGAACACCTGCCCAAAACGGCCGGCGTGCTTGAAAGAATCGCCGCCGCTTACGGCACGCGAAAATTTGACGCCGTATTCCGCCAGCTTTATCCCAAGTGCGAGAACATCAGCGTAGACTACGCTCTGCTCGAGCCGCGCTCGGCCAAAGGCGAGGGCACGTCGAACATCTATTGCATTCCGTCGGAATTCGGCTGGAACGACCTGGGCTCGTGGACCGCACTCTACGAGCATCGCACCGCGAAAAAGAAGACCGCGAACGAGAATGTTCTGGTCGACAGCGGTTCGTTCACGCTCGACGCTTCCGGCAATTACGTGCACGCGCCGGGAAAATTCGTCGCTGCCGTCGGCGTCAAGGACCTCGTAATCGTAGACACCGGTGACGCTCTGCTCATCACCACCCGCGATCGCGCTCAAGATGTGGGTAAAGTAGTGAAGTACCTGGACGACAAAAAGCTTTCGAAATTGACGTGAGAGCCACGAGACACGAGCTACGAGCCTTGAGCAAACATTGTTTACCGTGAGTCCCCTCTCGAAGTTGCTAGCTCGTAGCTCACAGCTCGAAGCTGAAGCTATTCCTTATGACTGACATCAAATTCGGTACCGACGGTTGGCGCGGCATCATTGCCGACGACTACACCTACGAAAATGTCCGCCGCGTGGCGGGAGCAATCGCCGCCTATGTCCTCAAGCGCGAAGATCCCTCTCGCGGCGTAATGATCGGCTACGATACGCGCTTCGGCTCCGCTCGGTTCGCGCGCCTGGTCGCCGACGTCATCGCCGGCGCCGGCATTCCCGTTCAGTTGGCCAACGACTACACCCCAACTCCGGCCGTCTCGCTGGCAGTGAAGCAGCAGGGCGCCGCAGGCGGAGTCATGATCACGTCGAGCCACAATCCGTTCAATTGGAACGGAGTGAAGTTCAAAGCCAAGTTCGGCGGCTCGGCCACCCCGGCCATCATGCGCAAGATCGAAGACGAACTGGCCGCCAACGCGATGCCGACCGGCAAACAGGCCGAGATCAAGGAAGTCGACTTCAAACCGGCGCACATTGCCGCCATGTGCAAGTTCACCGATCTCGACCTCATCGCCAAGGCCAACCTTAAGTTCGCAATCGATTCCATGTACGGATCGGGACGCGGCGTCATGGCCGACATCTTCTCCGAGCGCGGCATCAATCACGTCGCCATCCGTCAGGAAATCAATCCGCTCTTCCCCGGCATCAATCCCGAGCCGATTGAGCCGCACATCGATTTGCTCAAACAAGCGGTCGCGAAAGAGAAATGCCATGCCGGCCTCGCCACCGACGGAGACGCCGACCGCATCGGCGCCGTCGCCGAGGATGGCAGCTTCGTCGATTCGCACAAGTGCTTTGCCGTCCTTTTGCGCTGGCTGCTCGAGCGCAAGAAATGGACGGGCGACGTGGTTCGTGCCTTCAACACCACCAGCATGGTCGATCGCATCGCCGCCAAGCACGGGCGCAGACTCCACGAGTGCTCCATCGGCTTCAAGCACATTGCCGACATCATGATGGACCATGAAGTAGTCATCGGCGGCGAGGAGTCGGGCGGCATCGGCTATTCGCGCTACTTGCCCGAACGCGACGGCCTGCTGAACTCCCTTCTTCTGGCGAATGTCATGGCCGAGGAGAAAAAGCCGCTGGGTGTACTGGTGGCCGATCTGCAGCGCGAATTCGGTCCCCACTTCTACGGCCGCCGCGACCTGCATATTCCCGAAAATGTGAAGCAGGGTGCCATCCAACGCGCGCGCTCCGGGCAGGCCACCAGTCTCGGCAAATACAAGATCGTCAAAAAAGAGAACATGGACGGCGTCAAATTCTTTCTCGACGCTCCGGCTGACGGCAATGGCGCCACGCCCTGGGTTTTGTTTCGTGCATCCGGTACCGAACCCCTGTTGCGCCTCTATTCCGAAGCTGCCAAGCCGGAACTGGTCTCGGAAATCCTCGATCTTGCGAAGTCTTTCGTTTCGGCCAGTGGGTAAGTTGTTCTTTCGACAAGTCGCTCCATTGCCCGGTCGACACTGAACTTTTGGGCGCCGGCGGTCATACCGCGATCCGTCCTGCTTAAGAGATAATCATTGGGCGCAGCCACTCATGAGACTTGCCGAAGACAGCCCAACCATCGCCGCCGACACGCCCGAAGCGCGGCGCTATAACCGGATCCATCGCTGGCTCGAGTTCAGCGATCTTGCGTTGGGGCTCGCGTTCCTGCTGATCCTGCTGCTTTCCGGATGGAACGCCGTTTTGCGCGACTGGGCCTATCGTTTCGCGTTTCAGAACTACAGCCTCGCGGTCTTCCTCTATGTATTCTTCCTGATGCTGGGCGGCAAACTGCTTAGCATCGGGCTCGACTACTACGGACTTCGCCTGGAACGCCGCTTCCAGCTCTCCACCCAGAAGACGCGCTCCTGGCTATGGGACGAGACCAAGGGCTTTCTGGTCGGCCTGCTGTTCGGTGGCATCATCGCCGAAATTCTCTATTTCACCATCCGCCAATCGCCCCAGCACTGGTGGATCATCTCCTGGGCATTGTTCATGGCATTGTTCGTCGTGCTGGCGCAGGTCGCGCCGCTCATTTTGTTTCCGATTTTCTATAAATTCGAGCCGCTTGAGAACGACGACCTCAAACAGAGGCTGGTCCGGCTCAGCGAGAGTGCTGGCACAAAAGTCCGCGGCATCTACAAGTGGCATCTTTCCGAGAAGAGCCGCAAGGCCAATGCAGCCCTCACCGGCCTGGGCGCCACGCGCCGCATCATCCTGGCCGACACGCTGCTTGACCACTATTCTCCTGAAGAAATCGAAGCGGTGCTCGCGCACGAGCTCGGACATCACGTGCATAAGCACATCCTGAAAAGCATTTTCGTGCAGGCGGGAATCACGCTCTTCGGCTTCTGGGCGGCGAACTACGTACTACATCTTTCGATTGAACAGTGGTCCATGTTCGACACCATGTCCGATTTCTCGAACCTGCCGCTGCTCGTCCTGGTCTCGACCGTGCTCTCGATTCTGCTGATGCCGGCCATGAACGCCTACTCGCGCTTCAACGAGCGGCAGGCCGACCGCTACGCCTTCAGGACGATCCGCAGTGTCCAGCCCTTCATCACCTCGATGAACAAGCTGGCCGCGCAAAACCTGGCCGAGCGCACTCCCGCGCGCTGGGTCGAGTGGCTCTTCCACTCGCATCCCGCCATCTCGCGTCGGGTAGCCGCCGCAGAAGCCTGGAAGATGCGCCTGGCCCCTGACTCCCGCTCCTGAGCTAGGCGCACTTCGTAATCTCAAATCTGTCCCTTCTCAAGAGTCTGCACCGCCAAACACGTTGATCGGCTATTCCAGGTACGTTGGGACCGCCGACGACGAGTACGGATCGCCCCGGTTCCTGGAAGGTTCGTATCAGGGCGCGCCTTCAGGCGCGCCGTTGAGCGCCGCACGGAGAGGCCGCTTTAGCGGCTGTCCCGGATCAACAACTCCGTCACCCGCCGCAAATCCTCCGCCGTATCCACCCCAACCGTATCGAACGGCGTTTCCCTCACATGAATCGGAATGCCATTCTCCAGGAAACGCAACTGCTCCAGCCGCTCCGCCTTCTCGAGCGACGACTCCGCCAGCTTCACGAACCGATCTAGCGCCGCCTTCCGATACGCATAAAAGCCCAGATGCTTGAAATACGCCGGCCCCGCCTTGTCACGGTCATAAGGAATCGTCGCCCGCGAAAAATAAAGCGCCCGCCCGCTACCGTCGGTTACCACCTTCACCGCATTCGGATTGGCAACGTCCTCGGCGCCACAAGGAGTCTTCAGGGTCCCAACTTGCACGCCCGGATCCGCCATCACCGCGAGCAGCGACGCGATGTGTTCCGGTCGCGTCAGCGGTTCGTCGCCCTGCACATTCAGGTAGACGTCGGCTGCCGCGAAATTCGATACCTCATGCACGCGCTCCGTTCCGCTGCGATGCTTGGCCGAGGTCAGGCGAGCGTGCCACCCCTGCTGGTTGCAAACGTCCACAATCTCCTGCGAATCGGTCGCGATGATCACTCCGTCCAGCAGCGGCGAAGCACACACGCCCCGGTAAACGTGGCCGATCATGGGCAACCCGGCAATATCGCAAAGAGCTTTACGCTCCAGCCGGGTGGACGCAAGGCGCGCGGGAATCACGGCGATGGCTTTCATGGGCGTGAGTAGTTTCTTCGGAAGTCGCGAGAGTTGCAACTCCAGGCACGCGAAATACGAATCGCCATCCTGTTTTCGTCAGCGTCGCGCGGCCCGCAGGTTTGACACTCCGCGAGCGCGCCTCTTAGAATCGAAAGGCTGACTGTAGCGGGCCAAGCCACTCCGCTGCTGCACCCGTCAGCATCAGCCGGTTCATCTCTCCTGATTTTGTTTCCTGCAATGGCGGTGTAGCTCAGGTGGCTAGAGCGAGGGTCTCATAATCAGCCTGCAACCCCGCTTCTACAGCGGAATCAATAACTTACAGTCGGACAGGAGCGTCTAAGTCGGGGGGAATTGCAGCACTCGGCATGTACCATGCAGTAAATTTTGCAGTAAGTCTAGTGATTCGGTAGGGTTTTGTTTGGTCGGCTGGATAGGGCGAAATCGCACGATTCGCCTATCCGCGATCCTTCTTTCTGCTTCGCTTCGACGCAGTTGCCTTCCCCTAGCATCGATCACAAAAACGTCAGGCACCTTTTTGCCCTCTGCTCGCTTCTTGTCCCTCAATGCAAGCACATTCTTGATTCCCGAGTCTCCTTCCGCTACGCGAATGATCAGGTAGGTCGATTCGTCGGTAGCCTCACTTTTCTCGTATTCGGGCAATTGGCGCACAAATCCGTTCAGCAAATCGGAACTGTTAGACTTTTTGACCTCCACAAGCAACCGCCCTTTGTAGCCGGTGCTCAACTTAAAATCGACCGGGCCATTCCCGGCATTGGGCTCGCGGCTCAGATCGACATTGTTCGCTTCACAATAAGCATCTGCAACAGCATAAAAGAGAAGCTGGGCGGCACGCTCATTCTTTGGCTTGCCATTATCCTTGAACAGGAATTCCCTCAGCCGGTTCTCTTCCACGTTCTTCTTGAAGCGTTCCAGAATCAGCCCCACGACGGAGCGTAACTCATCAATCGTTTTGGGCAGCTTGTTTTCAATTTCAATCGGGCTACTTTTAGCGGCGGCCCGTCCAACGGATTCCCAACTGAACAAGCCATCCGCATCCTTCTCAAAGTCGTATCCTTGGGCGGCAGCTTTGCGGTAAACCGCAACCAAGTCCGCTAGGTTCTTCGGACTAGCAAACAACAGATTTCTGATCTGCTCCTTGGTTACGTCGCGGTCCTCTTTACTTGCCGCCGCGACTATTGCATTCCACGTTCTTCTCACTTCCGCATTGAACGCCGCAACATCGTCAATTTCGCTCCGATCAAGAGCAACGGGAAGTTTGCTCAGGAATACTCTGGGCACCATGATTAGCTGCCTCTTACCATCAGGCATCACCGGTAAGGTCCATTTCTTGGTGTCGATCTGAAACATACTCCGGGGACGCAGGTCCAGTTCTTTGGTTACTCGCTCCGTATAGGATAGAAATCTGCGTTTAAGAATAGAGATGGCCATGTCGCTCAATAAATCCGAGCCTATGTTTTCCTGAAAGAGGCCGATCAGTTCAAACATTTCAGGGTCTTCTATCCCAAGTTCAATAATCTCTTGCGCTCGCGTCACGAGAACACGTGCTATCCACGGACCCACTGCTCTGCCGAACCCACCGGCGTTGGAGTATCCCAGGGCTATGCCATTTTCTTCCTTGAATGTTAGGCGCTTTTCAGCCTCCGACCAAGCAAGGTCGCCCTGTTTCTTGGATACCTTCAGTAGTTTGATCACCTTCGAGAAATAGAGGGACAACTCTTGCCGAGCATCAGCGAACTCAGGAATCCTCGATCTCTTCTTTAGCAGATTCGGGTCAACGAACAACCGGTTGTCGATGCCCAGAAAGGCGTCAAAGACCCCGCGTGCCTTTAATTCCGGCGGTCCAACACGAAAATATCGACTTAGCCTGATCGACATGCCAGAGCGCCTCGTGCCGTAGGACAGTAAGTCAACTATAGCACCCAGGGGCTTCTGGTCCCGGTCTGCAAACCTTTGCGACTTTATCTATCCAGCGTGCGGACAGACGTACCTGTCCAGAGCTGGACAACCGGACACCCTGGGGTACCCGCCGTCTGGTCGGGTCATCAAAATAATTCTGACTGCGCAACTCCTCCATTTATGCGGGATTTACACGATATAGACACCTTCCTTCCGACACGTAAGCAGTCCGCCCTAACAATCAAAGTGAATGGAAAAGAAATCTAATTAGACAGAAGAGAAATACCTCTTCTTACATTCTTTTGGGGACTGTTATGGCCGATCCACACTTCGAACTTCTGAACGCCGCGCAGCTCGCAGCGCGTTTGAACCTACCAACTAGCTGGATTCGTGAAATGTGTCGCTCTCGGTGCGACGATCCGCTCCCTTCCTACTCCTTTGGTCGTTATAAGAGGTTTCGGTGGAACTCACCAGAACTGAACGAGTGGCTCAGCCGCCGCATTCGGCAATGACCTTTCCCGCACGATAAAGACACTAACTCTTCCCGGCCCTGACCCGGATATCAATCAGGCGGACAGTTAGCCTTCGTCCGAAATGGGAGACATGCCTTTAGATACCGACGGGAAACCTCCGTTTACGGAGCAAGAATTCGAACGCATTCATAACACTTACAATCGCAGACTTTTCCTCTGGTTTCGTAAGCGCGTTCGGTACGCGGATGTAGCAGAGGAACTAACCGTCAATACTCTGCTGAGGTTATGGCGATCCGAATATCGGGGCGACTGCGCCGTTAGTACGTGGATTTACCGGATTGCAGACTCGGTACTCCTCGATTGGCAAAAATCAGCAAAGCAGCGGAATGGCTTCTTGGAAGCAGCAATGGACAATCGAGTAATGCTGGAACACAAGTACCCGCAAGACGAGTGTGGCCCGATCAATTGGGAGGAAAGCGCGGAAGCAGAAGACCACAGCCCCGATCCTGAGACACAAGCGATGATTCGGGAGCAATTGACTGGCAGGTTCAGCGACCCCCGTTTGGAATCCCTTGACTCTACGACCAAGGGAATCTTGATCCGATATTTCGTAGAAAATGACCCGGTAGATGAGATTGCGGCTGACCTGGGCGTGTCTCCTTCCCGTGTTTACAAAATAATGTCACGGATATGTCCAAAATCATAGGTCGAGGATCGTCTATATAAGTAGGCATTTCCCGGCCCGCTGGACTAAGGCACTGGCGGGCCATTTACTCCCACACAATTCATTTATTAACGGCGGGTCGAAAATCGCCGTCTTCTAGTCAGTGACACAATTTCACAAGTTCCTCTGACTAGAGACAAGGCAGATTCCGATTCGACCCCGGAACTGCCTTTTTGCTTTTAGGACTTCAAATGAAACAACCAACAGGCCGTGTCGTCCGTGTCCGCGAATCACAAAGCGGGGGATTTGGCTTTATCCGCAGCCGCGACTGCGAACTCGCGAAGGAGTTTTTCTTCCACAAGAACGACGTGGAAGGCGGACAACTGCCCTCGCTTGGCTGCAAGGTCTCTTTTGTGCCCGCGCCCCCGAATGAGGCGGGTCAAGAGATGCGAGCGATTTGCGTAAGGATTCTAGACAAACTCTGAGGGAGCCACGTGCGCTTTCAGCTTTATTACGAATTTCTCACGGGTGTTGGTGAATCGGATTGGAGTCAGTTAAGCGACAAGCAGCAGAAGGAACTTCTGCGAGCGGGCAGACAGCGCAAAGTTGTAACGCCTCCAGAAGTCGAGCAAGACGAAGACAAGACATTTGTGATGGACGAGCGAGTTGCGTTTCAGATTCGGATTATCAGTAGAGAAGAACTCGTGGCTTTGCCCGTTTTTGAAATGTATTGAAAGGAAAAGCAAATGAACTTTGTTGATGTAAATGACAAGAAAGTACGGGATGCGGTCGAGCGCGTCCAAGCTCTGCGTCGGCTCTCAACCGAAACAGGGGTCAAAACGTACAAGAGTCAATCCGCGATACTCGAATCGCTTGACCCGCAAACGTTGGCCGCTGTGGCCCTCGTATTGAACCCCGCAAATGAAAAGGAAACTTTAAATGACCGCCCCCGCAAATAATCGTCAATTTAAGAAGCTCTACTTCGATTGGGATGACATCTATCGGATGCCTGCGCCCGCTTTGAAAATATGGCTTTATCACTATCGTAAGGAAGGCAGGAATCAAACGTCTTGGATGTGCCGCGAGACGATTTGCCGAAACCTGGAAATTAACAAGGATACGCTGCATACGTGGCGGGAATGGTTGATTGAACATGGCTGGCTCGAAAAGATGGGTGAACGATCCAGCGGCGGAGAGTTCGCCATACCGGTTTTCCGCACCTGCCAAGGCGAGATTCCAAACAAGAAGGCCGATAAACGTCAGGACAATGACCCAAGCAAAGCTCGCACCGTGTCTGAAAAAATCAGACGCGGTAAAAGGCTTAGCCGTGTCGGAAATAATCAGTCACGGTCCGGTCTGAAAACTTCAGACACGGTCCGGTCTGAAATAATCAGACAAGAGTTAGATTCTAAAAGCAGTGAGATTGTAAAAGCAGTTAGATTACAAACCCCACCCGCTTTTCCAGAACCAACCCCAACACCGGCCCCTGTCGGGGCCACGGGCAAGGAAAACCAACAGCCCACAGCCAAGAAGATCGCAGCCATTGAAAAGCTTGCTAAGGAAGCCAATCCCGCCGCAATCGTTGCGGAGGATCACCGGCAGTCGTTGGCAGACATATTACCGGCTGTCAGTCACGTTTTGACTGGTGTTACGGGGCCGACGCGGGACGACATCGTTCGGCGGGCAGTCCATAGCCGTGTCCGGATGATGGACGAGGCAGAACTCCAGAATGCAGGGAAACTGATTGCCGAGCATCTAGTTTCCGACCTTCAGCAACGGATGACAGGGACCGTCCATGCAACCGCTTAGAGTTGTCCGGATGTGGACAAGAGCCGCGTAAATGACCATACCCAGGTTGAAGCGTCCAGAAGGATGGCTGAAGTACATCCTATGTTTGTCCGCGCTGTGGATTTCGTTTGATCTATCACGTGGGCGGGGGATGCCCGGACGTTCCAAACTAAGGCGGCCCCGCAACTATGAAGCAGGAATGACAACCCGAGCTGAGCAGAGCCGCGCATTTTCAAGGGAACGGAGGGTTAGGCATTGAATTGTTCAGCAAGATTAAACGGCTTTGGGAAATCATCGGCAGTGGCGGCACTCTTGCTAGGTATGCTGGTTGCATCCCTTTGGTCCGCAACGAACCAGTTTGTATTGAACCGCATCATACCGGAAACAAAATTTGGTTTCGTGCGGATTCCCGAGAATATCTCGGTAACCGATGCGCCCGTAGTACACGAGAAGTTTACCTTCCTGCATTTTAACTTCCGGTCCGATGGCCCATTCGCGGATTTCGATATCGTTGTTTGTAGCAAGCACTTTGGGGTCTGCGAAAGTATCTGTTCCGTAATTGAGCAGTTGAGGTATCTCTGTTTCATTGGCGGGGGTCAAGAAATCACTGAAGATGGAAAATATTTCCGCGGGCGTTCGGCCTTCGTTCACACCTCTGAAGTTGTAGAATCCGCTGGAAACGATGTGACTGCCTACGGTGATGTACGCTCGTTCCGAATTTATGGCGGCTTTGGCATTCAGCAAAGCAGCGTCAGCGGCAACTCTCGTAGCATCGGTCTGCGCTACGAAAGTGCTCAAGGTCCTTACAGCTACGATCACCCCGCCGAAACCGATGATCAGCAATCCCCAGTTCGACCAAGTGGAAGGAGCGAACGCGTCGCACCAGGAGTTCGCTTTGGGCTTGGAGTCCTGTTTTTCTACGCTGGGTGCTGGCTCGTTTACGCCACTGGCTACGGGTGCCGTTGGCAATTGCGTAATCTGTGGAGCATGGTCTCGCTTCTGCTCGTTGCGGCTGGCCTGATCTGTCTGTTTGAC
>Ga0210406_10001531_pt1 | contig 27975 bp, 34 predicted proteins | sample IncBWC30MmetaG_FD_155454 | JGI IMG/M metagenome (GOLD analysis project Ga0210406, IMG submission 155454) | Forest soil microbial communities from Barre Woods Harvard Forest LTER site, Petersham, Massachusetts, United States - Inc-BW-C-30-M | ecosystem: Environmental > Terrestrial > Soil >... | reverse complement strand
CGGGATTCAATGTGGCAATCTGCTTTCCGTCCTTGAAGACGTTCATGACCGCCCACTCGCTGCCGTAATTCGGATTGTCATCCTGGGTGTACGACTGGCAGACGAGCGTGTAAGAGCCGATGGTCATCTTGTCGCCGAAGCCCATCTCCTGCTCTTTGTCCTGTATGCACTGCAAGCTAAAGCGAACAAAAGCGTGAAACTACCGAGCAACGCCACTACAATCCTCCCAGCATGCTGAGCAGTACATTCGTTGACTCGTTGGAGAGAGTTCGGTGTTACGATGACGGAGCCGGTTGTAATCTCCTGTCGTCGCCGAACCTATTTTCCCGCACTCATCTGATCGACTGGTCGTGTTTTGAACTGTCTCATAGAGCTCGTTACCGGATCAGAAGTGCCGTCAGCCTGGGTCGAGCTCACCTTGTAGTAATACGTAGTGTCAGGTTGCAGATCGTTCATGCGAACGCGAAAAACCATGTCAGGATGAGCTGGGTTGATTCTCGTGGGAGATACTGCCGTCAGGTCAAGGTGATTGGGATCTGGGCCGTAGCGCACGATGGCGTAGTGCAGAATGGTTCCGCCCGGATTGCGCGTAGTCCAACGTATGAAGGCGAACGTGTCCGCAGCGGATTCCACCATCGGGGTGGCGTCGTCGACCTGGGCCTGCCTCGAACCCTCGCGCGCGCATGCTAGTCGTGGTTGTAGAAACGATAAGCCTACGGCAATAACGCTGATCGTGATCATGAGGCGTGATCCATTTGCTCTGGTCATGTGCAAACCTCCAACAACGCGTTGTGAAAAAAGGGTGAAAGACGGGGCGAACCAACAGGTTCGCCCCACGTAGTATTAGCGAACCAACGTCACGGCTGGAAGCCGTCGACCAGAGTCTTCAAGAAAGCAACAATGTCGTCTTCTTCCTCCGATGTCAGGCCAAGCTTACCGATCGTCGTGTTTTCGTTGTTGGGATCTTCCGCCTCCGGCCAACAGGTCTTCTTCTCGATGGTTCCCTTTGGACAATGCCCTGACAGCACGTGATAGCGATACACGTCACGTGTGTTGTAGAAGTGGACTACTTCCTTCAAGCTCGTGAGATAGCCATTGTGCATGTAGGCTTTCACGAAGTCAGGGCGTGGCACCATGGCCGCGTCCCGTACCGTGGAGGTTTGGAATTTGCCCTCGAAGTGCGGCAGCAAAACTCCCCAGTTCAAGTTAGGAGGAGCCCCATAGTAGCCATCCAGGAATAATCCCATTCCCTCATCGGTGAAACCGAAGCCCAGTGGGTTGCCGGTAAACCCCCATTGGTCCGGAGTGTCCTCGGAATACCATGGAAGCATTACATTCTTGGGGAGGCCGAGGTTGTTGTAGGTTGTGTCGGTGAACAAAGGCTGAACGCTTGCCGCCTGGCCAGTGTCGCTTCCGCCCTTGAGGGTACTCGCCCTTCCATCCAGATGACAGGTATTGCAGCTGCCTTTGCCGCGGAACAGGTCATAGCCGTTCTGCTCTTGTTGAGTGAGGGTTGCTTTTCCAGCGAGATAGAAATCGAACTTCGACGTGAAGGGGCTGACGTGATCGGAAGACTCATAAGCGGCAATGGCCTGTCCGAACTCGTCGAAGTCTTTGTTGGCGAGAGTACGGTCTGTGGGACTGAGCTTCAGCGGAGTCGGGTTTCCATGAAACACAGCTGCGCCCTTCGGAGTACTGCATACCTTCCCAACATCGGAAGGCCAATTAATTTCCAGCGAGCCGACGCCGAAGACGTTCTCAAAGAAGAATTTGTAGTTGCTCAGGGAGAGCTTCCACACTACGCAAGCAGTATCTGGATTGGCCATTTCTTCGGGATCAACCGGCGGGTCTTGGGCCTGCTCAGCTGCGGAATTCTGCAGTTTGTATCCCGTTGCGCGGCCATCCCAGAAGTTGCCGCCGTAGAAGTCGGCTTGGCTCAGGTTGTAATGGAGAGGCGGAAAGTAAGTTGCGTAAGTGTAACTCTGGGGGTTCCGCTTCGCAATCCGGTTATTAGGGTAAGCTCCGTGAACCGTGATGGGAACCGACCCTGGGTTCGCTCCGCCCGTGAATACGCTCAAGATCGATGCCCCGTTCGCATAGCCCGCCATCGGGTCATGGCAATAGCTGCAGGCGATGTTGTTGTTTACGGACAGGTTGGGGTCGAAGATCTCAAGCTCACCCAGAGTCTCGACTTGGTGGTATGGATCCAGTTTCCCTGACTTCGCCGCTTTCAGAGCCTGGGCTTCGAGCATGGCTTCTTCAGCGCGAACCCTGATGAAGTCTGGATCATTCTTAATGATGCACTGAAGGTCCAGTCTATGGCCTTTCAGTATGCATTGTGAATCAGACGGCGGAATCTGGAAGCCCTCTGGCAATGGAAAATCAACGATTGGCGGTGGCGGAATAGCCTGTGCTGAGACGGCTGGAGCTACGGCCAAAATAGCGAGCACAGTCAAGCCCGTTTTCGAAAGCAATGAGATTGTCCTTGAAAGTTTCATTCGGCTCACGTTTCCTCCTTCACTTGCATGATCGAAGTGTTTCGCGGTGCTCAGTAAGAGCACGCCAGATACCACGGTTGTTCCACGCCGGATGCCTCGCGGTTACACTATTAGCCCGGTCCGCGTCCTCACCTAAGCGGGCGGGTGGGCAACGCTCCTGGGAGCACGGATGTTCCTCCTCTGCATGAAGTTCAATCTTTCAGTTGTTTGGAGAAAGCGGGTGGTCGAGGACGACTAGATATCCGCACAACGACTACTTCCACCCGGCCAATACATAAAGAGGTGCCACTGGCCTAACAGATCCAGCGTGCACGATTGAAGGAAAACAGCCACAACATAATCCAAAACAATTGCCGATGGCAAGAGGGATTTCACCGTATTACCCAGCTATCCCTACCATTTAAGTTATAACTGCGCCGACTAGCCTGCGTGTTATGGACCGTCGGAAGAATTCACAACCTTCAATTCGAATAAGTAAGTCAGTGCACGGTTGCAAGAATCTCGTAAATGCTTGCCCCCAGCATCGTTAAGATCAGCGCCGTAACGATGACGGTTGCCACACAACTAATGACTTGGATTGTGACGACGGTGCGGTCTACGATTCTCGTATCCACTAGCTGCATCTCCCCTCCGCACGAAAAGCATTTTTGAGGCCACGAAACCAACTGAGTGTTCGCTGTAATGGAGTGGGATGCGCGACTCGCTGAGCGCCCTCCCAATCGCCGATGTCGAAATAGCGACACTTATGGCGAAAGCCGTCGAAACACTGACGTTTGGGGAGGGTCGTGCGGCTCGAAAATGAACGATCTACGAATCCGCATCAGCCGTAAAAGACGATTCGGGCAGTTCGTGAGGCTTGCCCTCGTCGCAGCACGAAACGTTAATCACTCCCTTGAATCTAAGCGACTCGTGCTTCCCCCGGTCTCAAAATTGCAACAAGCCCAAGGCATTCGAGGGCACGAGCAAAACCCGCTGATGAGGACGCTAAAATCGATTGTCGTGCTGGTAGCCACAGCCGTGATCGTGGGACAAAGTCGTGACCGGGCAGCGTGCAGTTATCGAGCCGAGAGATCGGCGACTGCCGCTTTTGTCGAATTCAGAGGCTGCACGCGTGTTGGTGCGGGCTTGTGGGAACTGCCACTCGAATCACACTGAATGGCCTTGGTACAGCCACGTCGCACCCGTCTCCTGGTGGATCGCGCAACACGTGCGCGAAGGCAGAGAAAAGTTGGATTTTTCCGGTTGGGAAAAATATCGGCATGGCAAAAGCGCGACAAATTGGAGTCCATGTGCGGACTCATATCGACGGGCAAGATGCCCCCGTGGCCGTACGCCACAATGCATGCAGAGGCGAAACTTACTGAAGGCGATAAGAAAGCTGTGTGTGCCTGGTGAAAGAACAAATTGTAGTTGCAAGATGAGGTGCTCGCACGCCAGGAAGCCTCAGGTGAGTCGTCATTTCAAGGCGGCGCAGATCGTCCACCCGCTGTGTCTAGGATTGAAGCGGAACCTTGGCCATTTCCCGGTGATAGAGGTCGAACATCCAGAGCGCAGTTCCGTGCCGCTCAGCGCGCACCAAGCCAGCGTCCTCAAGCATCGCATGCATGGGTTCCGGCGAGTGAAAGAACGTCCGTAAGGATACTGTGCTGCACGCCTTTTCAGGGTTCGGACGGGGCAGGTCCCTCCGCCGTCGTGATTATGGACTCGAAGGGGCGACCTTTTCGGCACTGCCTTCTCCGGCGGCTCCCATGGCAGCGGACGCGGCGGCTACGGCTGCGGAGTGGTGTGGGAGATCACGCCTTAGTAAGACAGTTGATTCGACTCTTCTCTTAACCCTACCCATTTGGGTGGGGCACTGTTTTCCGGCGAACTGTTCGGCCACGGTCCAATGGGAGTTGCAGCAGACCAGCGGCTTCGCCTACGCTCAGCCGACCGGCCACTGCATTCTCAATCAGGCGTTGGAATTCTCTCTGACTCACTGTAACCATCCCTCTCTAGGGTGACAAGTCTGGGCGCAGTTGGGGGGTGAGATTCTCTTGGAGCATCTACAGACTGACTATTGCCGTTGACGAGCGTTCGGCGCGGCATCATAATGGCTTGCCGGTTTGGGGGAGTCATGAAACGGCCCGCCAGAGTATCCTTGCAGCTTCCCGAGTCCCTACATCAACGGCTTAATTCTTATGCGCTGGCCGCCAGTGCGGCCGGGGTAAGCTTGGTCGCATTGGCGCACCCGTCTGAGGCGAGGATTATCTACACGCGCACCCACCACGTGATCGGCCCCGGCGAAAGCTACATGCTCGATCTGAACCGTGATGGCAAAACCGACTTCATCATCCGAAACAACAATCTGGCCAGTAGTTTGTATTACAGTTGGAGGAAGCTTAGCGCGAGACCCGAGATACGAGACAACGCAATCTCCGCGATTTTTAATACCTCTAATCTCCGCACCCTGGCGTATGCGTTCGACCGGGGCGCACGGATCGGTCCTTACTTCCGCTATTTCGGTGCCAAAGTGATTTTGGCATCGCTCATTTCAGACCGCCACAACCACGAAGGAGGCTTGGGTTATTGGTTGGGCGTCAAGGACCATTACCTCGGGCTCGCTTGCAATATCCACGGTAAAACGCACTACGGTTGGGCACGGCTGAGCGTTGATCTTAGTCTCCCTCTCCAGCTTGCCGCCACTGTGACCGGCTATGCCTACGAAACCATCCCAAATAAGCCCATCCTTACGGGCAAGACCACAGGTTCAGACGCACTCGAAGGAGCGAGTCTAGGCGCACTGGCGGCAGGTTCAGCCGCGCCCTCCACCGTGCGCAAGAAAGCGGGGACAGAATGAAAAGTACCGTAAACGATTTGCTTTCTGTCTTAGTGACGTTGGCTCTCATACTTGGACAGACTGTCGCGGCCGACTCAGCACAGGCGGAGACCTACAGAGTCCTTTATTCATTTAAAGGTGGGGAAGACGGGGCACATCCGTACGGCGGTTTGAGCCGCGACTCGGCTGGCACTCTCTACGGCACAACGTACAAGGGCGGCGCATACCACTACGGAACGGTATTTGAGCTTCTCAACAGTGGAAAGCATAAGGTCTTGTATAGCTTCGGTGAGAACGGTGGTGACGGCGAGTTTCCGAGAGACGGCTGGCTGGCCCGGGACAAGGCGGGCAATCTTTACGGAACCACGTACCAAGGCGGTGCTTACGGTTACGGAACGGTGTTCAAGCTGGACAAAACCGACAAAGAGACCGTGCTGTACAGTTTCACCGGCGGGGCGGATGGGAAAGAGCCAAGCTGGGGCGGATTGAATCTAGATGCTGCGGGCAATCTCTATGGCACGACCTGGGAGGGTGGCTCTTCTGGATACGGAACAGTCTTCAAGGTGGATAAGAACGGCGTAGAGAGCGTGGTCTACAGCTTTGCGGGCGGACACTACGGGCCGGACGGGGCATATCCATACAAGGGGTTGATCCGGGATGAGTCGGACAACCTGTATGGCACCACCGTCAATGGCGGCGCTTTCGGCGAGCAGGGCGGCAACGGGACTGTGTTCGAGGTAGACCATACCGGAAGGGAGACCCTGCTATACAGCTTTGGCCCCTTTCCAGATGGGGCATTCCCCACCTCGGGCTTGATTCGGGATGCCGTGGGCAACATTTACGGCACCACGAACGCGGGTGGGAATTCTGGCGCTTGCGGATCCGACGTCGGCTGTGGAACGGTGTTCAGGTTGGATAGCACCGGCAAGGAAACCATACTGCACAACCTCAATGGGGGTGTGGAAGGCGGGTATCCCTGGGGAGCTCTGGTCCGGGATGAGTCTGGGACGCTCTACGGCACTGCCAATGGGCGCGGCGCTTACGGATATGGAACAGTGTTCAAACTGGACAAGCGCGGCAACTTTACCGTGCTGCACGCCTTCACCGGTGGAGGAGACGGGGGATATCCTGACGCAGGCCTAAACCGGGACGAGAAGGGTAATCTCTACGGGACAACATACCAAGGTGGAGACGACGGTGTCGGAACAGTGTTCGAATTGACTCCCTAGATCTAGATACGTGGAGGATGCGAATGCAACCGATGAAACGGAACTGTGTGGGCTTACCTTGGTCATTGGAACATCGGCTGAGCGGGTATGCCCTCGCTGCAAGCGCGGCCGGGGTAGGAGTGATAGCGTTGGCGCAGCCTACCGAGGCGAGGATCGTTTACACGCCAGCTCACGTAGAGTGTTCTGACCTTTTGAAGCGACCTTGGGACGGCTGGCTCAAGGCGCATCCGGTTTGTTGAATGGAGGAAAGCCATGAAACGGGTTGCCAGAGTACCCTTGCAACTTTCCGAGTCGCTGCATAGACGGCTTAGTGCTTACGCCCTTGCTGCGAGTGCGGCGGGAGTGGGAGTGCTTGCACTCGCACAACCAGCGGACGCCAGGATCATTTACCGGCCCGATAAAATCGAGGTGGCACAGCCCTCGTGCGTTTTTCTAAATCCTGCTGAAGAGGCAACAGCACCGTTCTGCTTCGTTGCTGATTTCACCGCGCCGACCAGTTCTCTTTGGGGAGACCGAGTTACGGCTGGTTTGGTTACATCGAAAGCGGGCTTCGTGATTGCCGGACACAGGAGCGCCGCGGCCTTGAAGCGTGGAGCGGTCGTTGGCCCGAAGGACCAATTCCAAAACAGCGGTTACGGTAGTTTGGCCACCTCGGGTCCATTCTTTGGTGGTACGTCAAAACACCACAGGGGAGGATTTCAGTTTGGGCAGCCAGCATACCTCGGGATCAGCTTTGCGATCAACGGTGGAACGCACTACGGTTGGGCCAGGATAACCATACACCGCGAGAAGTATTCGACTGGCTACTATCTCTGGGGGGTGATAAAGGGCTACGCCTACGAGACAATTCCCAACAAGCCGATCGTCGCAGGCAAGACTACCGGGCCGGATGTGGTCATCGTCCAGCCCGCCACACTGGGCCATCTAGCCGCAGGAGCGTCGGCTATTCCAGCGTGGCGCAAAGCAGGAGGCAGCAAATGAAGCGCAAGGTTGTCAGCTTACCTGTGTCGTTGGAGCGCGGTCTCAACATGTATGCCCTATCTGCCTGTACTGCGGGGAGTGGGGATCCTGGCGTTGGCGCAGCCTGCTGAGGCGAGGATTGTGTACACGCCAGCCCATGTGAGGATCGGTCCCGGTGGAGACGTTGGCTCCTACACGCTTAGGTTTAATGGACAGATGGCTTTTTCGATTAGCTTTTTTTCCGACGCTGCTTCGAGCAACAACTTCTGGTCACAAGTCACCATCGCCTCCGCCGCCTCGAACTTTACGAGTAACCAAATCGTGGGATACCCCCGCAAAAACGGCTTCGGTTGGATCGACCGGCTCCTAGAAGCGAAACATCAACAAGTGCCGAAGCTACCGTCCGGAGAATCCGCCTAAAAGGCAAGCTGGTGCGCGGTCAGCAAGATGGCGGCATCGAGGTCGACAACCACGCTGCCGAACGCTCTCTGCGAGGTGTGGCCTTAGGTCGTAAGAACTGCTTGTTCGCCGGATCAGATGCTGGCGGAGAACGCGCAGAGGCGATGTACAGCCTGAGCGGCTCGGCTAAACTCAACGGCCTCGATCCCCTATCTGCGACTAGTGCTGGTCCGCATTCGCGGACCATCCCGTTAACTGCATTGAGGAGCCGATGCCCCGGAGCTTGAAAGCAGAAGGTGCTGCCCCCGATCCTTCCTTACGATCATCCGCATCCAAGAAAGCATGCAGCGAGTTCCTGTAGACTCCAGCAGCATCGCCAGCATCGGCTATGCTCCTGAACAACAGGTGCTGGAACTGGAATTTAGACAAAGTGGAGAGGTCTACCAATACTTCGATGTGCCCGCGCCGAGGAGCACAGCGCATTCCTCGCCGCCGATTCGAAGGGCACTCACCTCAACCGCCACTTCAAGCCCCGACAGTACCGTTATCATCGGGTTGGACCCCAACAGGAATAGCTCGGCAGCTCCTACAATAAGTGATTCTTACGTGGACATCTATCGAACACCTCTTCGTCATCCTCCGTCACTATGTGGCCCCACGGACGGTTATCTTTCTTAGAAGTGGCGTAGAACCTGAAAATGTGTAACAGATGTGGAGGCCATCTTCACTCCTGTATTCTTAAATAAACTAAACATTTTCAACAGGATAGATTTTACGCTCGTGGCTGGATGAGGATGTTAGTCCGCTGCCTGCGGCGGAGTGCTTCTCATGCGGTGAGTTAGCGCCAGCTAGCTGTTATTTGGTGGGATTGTTGCTGGTGCCGGGAGGGGGAGTCGAACCCCCAAGGGCCGAAGCCCGGCGGATTTTGAGTCCGCTGCGTCTGCCAGTTCCGCCATCCCGGCTCGGTTCAACTAAGTCCTCACTGGTGAATCGCTTAGTTGATGATTGCTTTATCGCTTGCAGTCGGCACCAAAGCTTCTGTCGGTTCCGCTGCCACTGGACGCCTTCTGTGCAGGGCCAGTATCGCATAGCCGCTGTACTGCTGCCAATTGGTGCGGGTGGCGAGATTCGAGAGCACTTCCGTATCGCTGGAAAATGTTGCCGACTTTCAGATCTCCACGCTGATCTGGGACCTAATCATAGTACCAGTCTGCCTCTTCGCCACAAATAACGGAACCGGCCTGGGCTGGTGCCATCTCAATGGCGACGGATTATCAATCAAACACCGATGCAGGTCGGTTCCGGACGCGTGGGCAACCACCACTCACTCTTGCTTATCGGCACTGATCTATTTGGGTAAATTAAATCAAGGCGGGCGATCCTATGCCTCGACCGCGTTTTCACTCTGGACTGGAAGCTTTGCCTGTTGCCAGGCATCGAAACCGCCGACCACGTTGGTGACGTTCGAGAAGCCGGCTCGTTGCAGCAGGCTACACGCGATCATGCTGCGATATCCGCTCTTACAATGAACGGCCACTGGCCGATCGCGGTCGATCTCCGGGGGAGATATCTTAAAGTTGTCCAGAGGCCACCATGCCGCGTCTTCGATGTGTCCGGCCTGCCACTCGGGTTCGCGGCGGACATCGAGGATCTGGAAATCATGGGCTTGCAGGCGATCCCGCAAAACTTGCACCGTGATCTGTGGCAGTTCGGAGAGAACAAATCCCGCCTGTTTCCATGTTTCCACGCCGCCCTGCAAGTATCCAAGGGTATCTTCAATGCCCACTCTCGCGAGTCGGAGCCGGGCTTCGGATACCTGTTCTGGAGAATCCGCAATGAGCACGGGACGGGCGGACAAGCCTAGAACTGTTCCCGCCCAGGAGGCAAACTGCCCTGACAACGCAATGTTGATTGAGCCGGGTAGGTGACCGCCGGCGAACTGGTCGCCGGGTCGAACGTCGAGTGCGACAATTCCCTCGCCTAGCATCGACTTTAACTCAGCAGCCGAGATCGGGGGAAGTTCGATGAGGTCAGAGAGCGCGGGGGCGCCCTCACGATTAATTTCGGCATCCTGAAGAAAGTACTCGGGACGCGTGGGCAAGTTGGCGGTCAACTGGCGAGTGAATTCTTCCCTGCTCTTGATTTGCAGCGCGTAGTTGGTGAGCCGCTCGGTACCGATGGTCGACGACCGCTCGGCACGCATGTTGCGGCCGCAGAGCGAACCGGCTCCGTGCGCCGGATAGACGAGCACGTCATCGGCGAGCGCGAGCAGTTTGTGATGCAAGCTTTCATAGAGCATGCCCGCTAATTCGGTGGGAGTGTGCATCTTCGAGAGGTCTGGCCGTCCCACATCACCGAGGAACAGCGTGTCACCGGTAAGAACCGCCCACGGCTCGCTTGATTTTTCCTCATCGATAATTACAAGGCAGATACTTTCAGGAGTGTGTCCCGGCGTGTCCAGCACCTTGAGAACTATCTTGCCCACTCGCAGCTCAAAGCCATCTTGCACATCGACGTGGGGGAACGTCGCCCCGGCCCGGGCCCCGATGTAAATTCTGGCTCCGGTACGTGTGGCGAGCTCGTTGTGTCCGGAAACAAAATCGGCGTGCAGATGAGTTTCAAAGATATGGAGAATTTTCGATCCGTGCTGTTCCGCCGCGCTCAGGTAAATATCCACGTCTCGTTGCGGATCGATCACCACAGCTTCGCCCTGTGACGCCAGCATGTAGGAAGCGTGCGCCAGACAACCCAGATAGAACTGTTCGAAATACATGATCGTCGCCTCGGTTGATGAATTCAATAAATCGCGGAAACGCAGCCCAACACATCATAACCCCACATATCCATAACCCCACATATCAAGGAGGGGAGCTTCCCGTGTGAAGTCGTGTCCCGCAGGAGGAAAACTTGGTATTTTTCCACTCCGATGTTTGCGTTACAATGCTCCCACGACACGCTGCTTGCTTGTCGACCAAAAGCGATCAGCGCGTTACGAACGATCCTGTTCCCCCCAGGAGGTAGTTTGATGTACCGGCCCCCCAGTAGCAGCGGTGCTGGATCCAATCCGTTTAGCGATGTTGAATCAACCATTCGCGGACTGACTCAGGATTTCTGCACGGCATTCAACACTGGCAATTATGATCAGGCGGCGGCGTTATTTGCTTCCGATGGCGTATTGATGGTTTCGCATCGTGAGTCGTCCCAGGGAGCGAAAGGGATCGAGCATATGCTGCGTCAATACGGCGACGCGGGATACCAGAATCTGCGCTTTGAGACTACCCGCGTGGATTATTCGGGCGACATGGCCATTGAAATCGGCCGCTATACCGTTTCTACTCAAGTGGAAAATATAACCGTCGCCGACTCTGGAAAGTTCCTGCGGGCCTGGCATCGTCTGGGCGCCTGGCGGATTGTCGCTGATTCCTGGAGCAGCAACTCGCCAATGGCCAATCAGGAAGTCAAGATTAGCGAGGGCACAAAAGTCGCTTAGTTCAATTTCGGGTTAAAGATTGAGCGAACGGTGCGCCGGTTAGACTCAAGAATTGTAATTGCGCGGCCGAGTTCCTGCTGATAAGTTTCGACAATGACGAGTGAACCGGTCTCTAGCCCGACCACTTCCGGAACTTCCAAATCGAATGATGTTGCGGCACGCAACTCCAGTTGTGTCGCGGCGGTGCGATTCTGCCCGAATTGTTCAACGGAACTGCAAGAACTCCTATGCAAACTGAGTTGCCCGCATTGCGGCTTTTATCTGAGTTGTTCTGACTTCTATTAGGGGGAATGAAACGCTCAGTATTCAGCAGTCAGCATTTGGCAATCAGCACCTAATCAGTGAACCTTCTTGATCTTTCGATCTGGTAGCGGCGAACAAACACTAAAGTCTAAATGCTGAATGTAAAGTGCTTCCCACCTGACACTTCCCTCGCTTCCATCTACAATAGGTGGGCACATGACTTCATAATTTGAGGAGAGAGAAATGCAACGCAAGGCAAGCGCGGTGTGGAAGGGCGGATTAAAAGACGGCAAGGGCTCGGTGTCGTCAGCGAGTGGCGTGCTGAACAATACCGCTTATTCCTTCAGCACACGATTCGAAAATACTCCCGGGACGAATCCTGAAGAATTGATTGCGGCGGCACACGCGGGGTGCTTCTCCATGGCGCTTTCCGGGCAGTTGGGCGGCGCGAATTTGACCGCCTCCAGCATTGAGACCAGCGCCACGCTGACGATGGAGAAGCTCGACTCCGGCTGGACGATCACTGCGGTTCATCTGGACGTGGTCGGCCGGGTGCCCGGTGCGGATCAGGCTGCCTTCCAGAAGGCCGCCGAAAATGCTAAGAGCGGCTGTCCAGTATCGAAGGTACTGAAAGCGAATATTACGATGACGGCCAAATTGGAAGGATGAAAGTTGAGCACGGCTTTAGGCGGCGGGTTTCAGGATTGTTTCTCACTCCGCGACTCAATGTAGGGAACTCGCGGGAATTTCGCATTCTGGTATCTGAAGCCCCAGGCCTGAAGGCTGACTGCAAGTTTGACACCTGGCGACGCGCCTGTAGAATATTATTGTGGTTCTCTCCTGAAAGGTGGCTCGCAAGGGTCCCCGTAGCCGGATCACAATTGCCATCGTGGCGGAATTGGCAGACGCGCATGGTTCAGGTCCATGTACCCGCAAGGGTGTGGGGGTTCGAGTCCCTTCGATGGCACCAGGCTTTTCCTTCCCTTCCTCGGCGACGATTCGTTCGAGGATTTCTGGGCGATTTATGGTTGTATTCGGCATTTCTTTTTTATTCACAACGGTGTCTGCGAGAAGATGCAAATATCGCTGAGAGCCCCAAACATGCGCCCTGCGCATCTTTAACATTGTGAAGCATATTCAATTGCAACTCGCAGGTGTCCTCGTCATTGCTCACGATCCCCATGGCAATCGGATGCTCGCGTATGCCCCGTATATTGCCAACACTTGGCGGGCCGACAGCGAGGCCACGAACGACGCTGCCGCCCAGCGAACCGTCTGGGATTCGCTGGACTCATGGGCAAGAATGCGTTTACTGAGTTTTGGCCAGACGTCCGGCAATTGGTGTTTCACAGGAAACAGTGAGCCCCTGCACACCTCCCACACTTGATGACATTTGAGCCTTTTCTTTGACAACCTCGTGACAGATGGTCTGCGGGCCTTCCCGTATAATTGTCTGCATTCGTCATGCCTGTCAGTCTCGATGAAATAGTCGCCGCCACCCGCCGAAGGGTTGCTGAAACCAAGCCCAAGGCCGATCTGCGCCAGCTTGACCGGGAGGCCGAAAAACATGTTCCGCGCGGCTTTCGGCTGGGATTGGAAGCGGGCGCCGGAAATGGCATAGCGGTCATTGCGGAGCTGAAACGAGCCTCGCCTTCGCGTGGACTGATCCGTTCTGATTTCGATTCCGCCAGTCTGGCGATAGAACTCGAGAACGCGGGCGCGGCTGCTCTATCGGTGTTGACCGACGCCGAATTCTTTCAAGGATCGTTGGAAAATTTGCGGCGCGCGTCAGCCAGCACAAAGCTGGCCTGCCTGCGCAAGGACTTCATTGTCGATGAATTTCAGTTGCTGGAAGCGCGCGCAAATAGTGCCGACGCGATTCTTTTGATTGTGGCGGCGCTGTCCCGCTCGGAATTGAAATCGCTCGCACGGCGTGCCGGCGAATACGGCCTTGATGTTTTGTGCGAAGTGCACGATGAAGAAGAATTACAATTCGCCGTTGACGCAGGATGCACGCTCATTGGCGTAAATAACCGGGATCTGCGAACCTTCCAGGTCGATCTCGAAACCGCCATTCGGCTGGCAAACTTTATTCCGAAGAGCGCCTTTACCGTGGCGGAAAGCGGCATCCGCAGCGGAGCCGACGTCGCCCGTCTGCGTGCTGCCGGTTATCGGGCATTTTTGATCGGCGAATCGCTGATGAGCGCCAAATCGCCGGGAGCAGCGTTGAAGGGTTTTCTGCTGGAGGCGCAACGCGAGTCTCATGCGTTAGCTAGAAAATAAGTCTCAATAACACCGGCAGCTGAAGGCCAAAGAGCTGGGTTCCATGACTTGGGTAAAGATTTGCGGGATCACGAATCTCGAGGACGCGCTCACGGCGGTCGACGCGGGCGCAGATGCGTTGGGATTTGTGTTCTATGACAAGAGCCCGCGAAACGTCGCGCCGGAAACCGCACGCGACATTGTGCGCCAACTCCCAGCGCATATCGAGAAAGTTGGCGTGTTCGTTGGCAATAACCCGAAGAACTTCCTCGAACTCATACAGGGTGTGGGTGTGACTGCGTCGCAACTTCACTTCGGGCCGCATGTCGGCTCCGTAAACGAAACGACAGCCTATGGTTCAGGGTGTTTTCCACCCGGGTTCAAGCGCTACTGGTCGATGCCGGCAGAGTGGTTTATGGAGGCAGAAGATTCCGCGAGCCACTTTATTTCCAGCGTTGCGCAAGCCTCGGAGCGCATGCGATCGCTTCCGGGACGGGACAAATTACAAAACTTCTCGCGGACGATTTTTCTCGATTCCGGAAGCCTCCGGCACCCGGGCGGGACTGGAGTTGCATTCGATTGGCAGAGAGCAGCACCTATGGTGGAGCAGATGAAACAAGTCGCGATGGTTGTGGTCGCTGGTGGTTTGAATCCCATGAATGTTACCGAAGCAATCAATATATTGAAGCCCTGGGGCGTCGATGTCTCCTCGGGAGTCGAATCGAAACCAGGCAAGAAAGATCCGGAAAAGGTCCAGGCATTTGTAGCTGCGGTTCGTCAGTTGGACAGGCTCGCATAAGAAGATGGCAACCGCAACCATCACGAAGAACGATAAATCCGCCAAAGCTTCCGTCAAGGGCCGCTTCGGCGTCTATGGAGGACGGTATGTTCCCGAGACGCTGATGGCTGCGCTCGAAGAGCTGGAACGCGAATACGAGAAGGCGAAACGCGACGGCGCCTTTAAACGCCGTCTGGATGAACTCCTGCGAACATATGCTGGCCGGCCGACCCCGCTGTTTTTCGCGCGGCGGCTCACCGAGAAACTTCGCGGCGCGAAGATCTATCTCAAGCGCGAAGATCTTCTCCATACCGGCGCACACAAGATCAACAACTGCCTTGGACAGGGTCTACTGGCGGAACGGATGGGCAAGAGCCGAATTATTGCCGAAACCGGTGCGGGGCAGCACGGCGTCGCCACGGCGACCGTGTGCGCGCTACTCGGCTACGAATGCCTGGTGTATATGGGCACTGAGGATATGCGCCGTCAGGAACTGAACGTTTTTCGCATGCGGTTGCTCGGGGCTGAAGTGCGCGGCGTGGAGTCGGGTTCGCGTACGCTGAAAGACGCCATCAATGAGGCCATGCGGGATTGGGTCACCAACGTTCGCACGACTCACTATCTTCTTGGCAGCGTGCTGGGCGCCCATCCCTATCCCACGATGGTGCGCGATTTTCACAAAGTCATCGGCCATGAGGCGCGCGCGCAGGTCCTCAAAGCGGAAAACAAGCTCCCCGCTGCGATTATCGCCTGCGTCGGCGGCGGCTCGAATTCCATTGGCATCTTTCATGACTTCATCAAAGACAAGCGTGTGAAGCTCATCGGCGTCGAGGCCGGTGGGCGCGGCAAGAGTCTGGGCGAACATGCCGCGCGTTTTCACGGCGGTTCGCCGGGCGTGTTGCAGGGAACCTATTCGTACTTACTACAAGATGCGGCTGGGCAGGTGTCGAACACGCATTCGGTGTCAGCCGGGCTGGACTATCCATCGATCGGCCCGGAGCATGCCGCGCTCTATGATTCGGGCCGCGCGGAATATGTTTCAGCATCGGATGCGGAAGCGCTGGAAGCTTGCACAGAGCTGGCTCGGACCGAAGGCATCATTCCGGCACTCGAGTCGGCGCACGCCGTGGCGGAAGCGATCAAGCGGGCGCCGAGAATGAAGAAATCAGAAATCGTGATCGTGAATGTCTCTGGGCGGGGAGATAAAGACATCGGAATTCTCAGGGAGAACCTGAAGCTGGACAGCTAGATCGATTTCCAATCCTGACTTTATGCCTTTGCGTTTTCAAACCCGACCGTCGTTGGTGGCTTACGTCACCTGCGGCGATCCAGATCTGGCGACCACGCGCGATGTCGTCCTGTCTGCAATTGACGCCGGGGCAAACGTGATCGAACTCGGGGTACCGTTCAGCGATCCCGTGGCGGACGGACCGGTAATCCAGCGCGCCAGCCAGCGCGCGCTCCAACATTCCGTGACACTGGCCGACGTGCTGAGACTGGCGGCGGAAGTGCGGCAGCATTCGCAGTCGGCCGGGCTGATCATTTTCTCGTACTTGAATCCAATCTTGCGCATGGGATTGGAAAAATTCTGCAAGATCGCCCGCCATGCGGGAATCGACGGAGCACTGCTTACAGATTTGCCAGTGGAGGAAGCGGGCGATTACCTGCGCGAAATGCGGCGAAACGAATTAGCGAGCGTATTCCTGGCGGCGCCCACCAGCACAGACGAGCGACTGAAGCGCATCGCAGAGGCTTCCAGCGGATTTGTTTACGCGGTCTCTCGCACTGGAGTGACCGGAGCCCGCCAACAGTTGCCGGAAGACGCGCGGACGTTGGTTCGTCGTCTCCGTAACTATACGAAACTGCCGATCGCGGTTGGATTCGGTATTTCTACTGCGGAGCAATTCACGGCGGTAGGAGAATTTGCGGACGCAGCGGTGATCGGCAGCGCGATCGTCGAAACGATTGAGCGTAATCCCGGCAAAGAAGCCGCGTGTGTGGCAGAATTTATAAAGCAGCTCTCAGCCGTCAGCCCTCAGCTTTCAGCCCAACGACGATGACTCCTGCGTCGAATTGATGTTAAGGCTGATCTCTCTCGGTCGACGAATTAAGCTGATAGCTGACGGCTGAGAGCTGATAGTTCCCATGGATATTTCTGAGTGGCGCAAGAAAATCGATGAGCTTGACCGCCGACTGGTTGACTTGCTGAGCCAGCGAGCTCAGGCAGCCCATGAGATCGGCAAATTGAAACGTGGCGTTGGCATGCCCATTTACGAGCCAGATCGTGAGCGCGCGGTATTCGACAATGTGCGAGGCATCAATCCGGGGCCGTTGCCCGATCGGGATCTGCTGTGCATCTACGAGCGCATCATGGACATCATGCGCCAGATTCAGCAGGAGGAGATCGCGCCCAAACCGGCAGAATCGGCTGGAGAGACAGAATTGGATTCTGAAGTGAATGACTGAGAAATGCAGCTTCTGGCTCCTAGCTTCTAGCCTTTGACCTCGCTAGAAGCTAGGAGCCAAAAGCTAGAAGCTTTTCTATGATTGTCGCAATGCAAGAATCGGCAACGGAGGAGCAGATCCAACGGGTAGTGGAACACCTGGTGGAGAGGGGCTTCTCGGTGCATCGCTCCACCGGAGCGCGGCAGACCGTGGTGGCTGCCGTCGGTGCGCGCATCGATTTCGATATCCGTAACGTTGAAGTTTTGTCTGGAGTCGAGCACGTTCACCGCATCAGTGCGCCCTACAAGTTGGCTGGAAGAAGTTTCCGGCCGCAGGGAACCGTGCTCGAGTTTGCTAATGGATTGAAAATCGGTGGTGAACAAGTGGTCGTGATGGCGGGCCCTTGCTCGGTGGAATCGCGCGACCAGCTTTTCGCCACAGCTGAGCGTGTGGCGAAAGCAGGTGCGCGCGCGCTTCGCGGAGGCGCCTTTAAGCCGCGCTCTTCTCCTTATTCTTTCCAGGGGCTCGGTCTGGAAGCTTTGAAACTTTTGCGTGAGGCGGGCGACCGCTTCGGTTTGCTCGTAATCAGCGAGGTCATGGAGATCTCGCAAATAGCCATCATGCTGCCTTTCGTCGACATCTTCCAGGTAGGCGCGCGCAATATGCAGAATTTCAATCTCCTACGTGAGTTGGGCAAGGTCAAGAAACCAGTTCTGCTGAAGCGCGGCATTGCTGCGACTTTGGAGGAACTGCTGCTCTCCGCCGAGTACATCATGGCTGGGGGCAACTACGACGTAATTCTCTGTGAGCGAGGCATTCGTACTTTCGAGACTTATACTCGCAACACTCTGGACATTTCGGCCATACCGATCATTCACAAACTGTCGCATTTACCGATGGCTTCCGACCCCTCGCACGGCACGGGAATTCGGGACAAAGTTGCGCCCATGGCGCGGGCGTCGGTGGCCGCCGGCGCAGACGTGCTTTTGATTGAAGTCCATAATGATCCGGACAAGGCCTTGTCTGATGGCGCTCAGTCGCTTTATCCCGATCAATTTTCCGAGTTGATGGATCAATTGCGAATGATTGCGCCTGCTGTCGGCCGCACAGTTGCCTGATTTCATGCGGTGCAATCGGCGAAAGGAAGAATAAACACAAGGCGATGGCCATTCGCCAAATCACGATCATCGGCGTCGGCCTGATTGGCGGCTCGTTCGCCCTGGCGCTGAGGAAGCACGGGTTTGCCGGGCGAATCATCGGATGTGATCGCGCACCCGTTCTAGAGTGGGCACGAAATAAGGCGGCGATTGATATCGGCCACACCAATCCTGCCGACGCGGTTCGAGGCAGCCAGATTATCGTTCTCGCAACTCCCGTCAGCGGAATCATCGACTTGATCGACCGGTTCGGGCCTGCGCTGCCTCCGAAGACGCTACTGACAGATGTTGGTAGCACCAAGGCAGAAGTTTTGCATCGAGCTAAAACCGTTTTCGGCAAAAACAGCGGAGTTCGCTTTCTCGCCGGGCATCCCATGGCCGGGAAGGAACACGCAGGCCTGGAGTTTGCCGACCCCGATCTTTTTCAGGGCGCTGCATGGTTTGTAACTCCGGTTCCGGGGCAGAGGGTATATGACGGCCTGAGCGGAGAGTATCTGGAGTGGGTGGAGAAGATCGGAGCCCGCATCGCGAGCATGGATGCCAGGGAGCATGACGAACTTTGCGCATGGATCAGTCACTTGCCGCAATTGATCTCAACCGCGCTCGCCGCGGCTCTGGTTGATGAATACGGAGAGGATGCGCCACTGCTCGAAGCCGGGGGCCGTGCGTTGCGTGAGATGACGCGCACTTCAAGTAGCCCTTATTCCATGTGGCGCGATGTCGCTCTTACGAACAAAACAAATATTCGCACCGCACTCGTGAAACTGGAGCAGCATCTGGCCTACATCCGCGAGAATCTGGATACGCGTGAGTTGGCGCTGGAGTTCGAGCGCGCCCACCAGTTGAAAAAGATTGCGGTGACAAAGGGAAAAAGAGCTTCCAGTTCGTAGCTTCTAGCCAGTGCAAGGACTGGAAGCTAGAAGCCAGATTGACCCGTTCTCATTTAGAATCTGTTTCTCATGAACAAGGTCGTTGCCAACGCCGACGAAGCAGTGCGCGATATCTCCGACGGCGCCACCGTCATGGTTGGTGGCTTTGGGCTTTGTGGTATTCCAGAGAACCTGATCCGCGCCCTCGTCCGCAAAAGTGTGAAGAATCTAACGACGATCAGCAACAACGCCGGCGTGGACAGTTTTGGCCTCGGCATGCTGCTCGCGGCCGGACAGATTCGCAAGCACATCGGCACTTATGTCGGCGAAAATAAGATGCTGGAGCAGATGGTTCTCCAGGGCAAAGTTGAACTCGACCTGGTGCCGCAAGGAACATTCGCCGAACGCATCCGTGCCGGGGGCGCCGGCATTCCCGCTTTCTTTACGCCCACTGGCGTCGGTACGATCGTCGCTGAAAACAAGGAGACTCGCGAATTCGACGGCCGCATGTACGTAATGGAGCGTGCGCTGAAAGCCGACTTCGCATTCGTGAAGGCCTGGAAAGGCGATAAGTGGGGCAATCTTGTTTATCGAAAGACTGCCCGCAACTTCAATCCGATGATGGCGACTGCTTCCAAAGTAACGATCGCAGAGGTCGAGCAATTGGTCGAGGTGAGCGAATTGGAAGCCGATCTGATTCACACTCCCAGCGTCTATGTGAATCGCATCTTCCAGGGTGAGCAGTACGAAAAGCGAATCGAGAAGAGAACGACCAGAAAGGCGTCGCAGGTCGTTGGTCGTGAGCCAGAACGCTGACCCCCACGACCCATGACTACGCACAAACGGGCTAATGACCATGAACAAACCCGGCAAAGATGTCGACAAACGCGAGCGCATCGTGAAGCGCATCGCACAGGAACTGCGTGACGGCTTCTACGTCAATCTAGGCATCGGCATGCCCACGCTGGTCGCTAATTACGTTCCTCCTGGTATAGATGTGATCCTGCAAAGCGAGAACGGCATGCTCGGTATCGGCCCCTTTCCGGTCGAAGGGCAGGAAGACTGTGACCTCATTAATGCCGGCAAGGAGACGGTCAGCGAAATGGCGGGCACGGCTTATTTTTCGAGCGCGGACTCATTCGCCATGATCCGTGGCGGCCACATTGACTTGAGCGTCCTGGGCGCGATGGAAGTGGATGAGGAAGGAAATCTTGCTAACTGGATGATCCCCGGCAAAATGGTGAAGGGCATGGGTGGCGCGATGGATCTGGTGGCGGGTGCGCGGCGTGTGATTGTCGCCATGGAGCACACCACCAAAGATCTTCAGCCGAAAATCCTGAAGAAGTGCACGCTGCCTCTGACTGGCGTCGGGGTGGTGAATACCATCGTGACGGAGATGGCGGTCATTCAAGTAACCCCGAAAGGTTTGGTTTTGGAAGAGGTTGCTCCCGGATTGAATGCGGATGACGTTCAGCGCGTCACCGAATCGAAACTAATCCTCAGCCCAGATCTTAAGACAATGGCAAGCTAAACCTCAGGCTAATCGGCGCCCGCCGCACCTTTCATTCGGGCCGCTTCAAACTCATCGCCTTTTTGCCAACTCACAAGTTTGCTTTGCGATGCCGCTGCCCAGCCCAGCGCAAATCCGAATCGCGCCATCGCAGCATCGCCCGTGAAATCCATGCTCGGATGATATTCATCGCTCGGCTGATGGTAATGCTTCGAGGTGAACTCTTCGGCCTGTTGCAAGCCCCACGCAGCATCGTGTGTCTTATACTTGGTGCCTTCGTTGACCGAGAACGCGGGAATGCCTACACGAGCCAAGCTGAAGTGGTCGGAGCGGTAGTAATGTCCGGCCTCGGGACGCGCGTCAGGCCGAATGTTCAAGCGGAAGGTTTTCGCCAGCGCCTCAATCGCCGGATAGAACGTAGTGCGCTCCGCTCCCGAAACTTCCACTTCTTCAGGAGAGCCGAGAGGCGGCACGTCGTCGTAGTTCAGATCGAGGCTGACCTTGCCTGCCGGTACCGGTGGATGCTTGCCGAGATACTCCGAGCCCAACAAACCTTGCTCCTCCGCGGTTACCGACGCAAATAGAATGGAGCGGCGCGGTCTCGACGCGGCTTCCGAGTAGACGCGTGCAATTTCCAACAGAATGCCGCAACCACTCGCGTTATCGTTGGCGCCATTGTAGATGTTATCGCCCGGCATGTCCGGCCGAACGCCGAGGTGATCGTAGTGAGCGGTATACATCACGGCTTCGGCCTTGAGCCGGGAATCTGATCCAGGCAGCATGGCTAGCACGTTGTTCGATTCGAATGGACGAATCTTGCTCACCATGTGCGCTTTCAATTTCACGGGCAATGTTACCGGACGAAAATCGCGAGAGCGGGCATCCGCCATCATCTTGTCTATGTCCATGCCGGCGGTTGCGGCGATTTGTTTCGCGACTTCGAGCTGAACCCATGACGCGACCTTCAGCTTCGGCGTTCCATCCAGCTTGAGGTACGACTTCTCACCGGAATTGGAATTGCGGACGACCTCCCACGGATAACTCGCCATTTCAGTTTGATGGATGAGGATCGCGCCTACAGCGCCTTTGCGGGCGGCTTCCTCGTACTTATAGGTCCAACGCCCGTAATACGTGAGCGCTTTCCCTTTGAAGAAATTGACATCGTCGGAGGGCGGTTCGTTGACCAGCATCAGCAGAACTTTGCCGCGCACATCGGTGCCCTTGTAATCGTCCCATTTATATTCCGGGGCTTCGATTCCGTATCCCACATAGACGATGTCAGCGTCTATGTCGGACTGCGGCTGTTGGGTCTGATCGTACGCCACATACTGTTCCAGCGGTTTCAGATCGGTGGTTCCTTTCGATGAGATCAGCGAAATCGTAGTTTCCAACGCGGGCGTGATGCCGACCATCGGAACTCTCTGTAAGTAAGTACCACTGTCACCCACCGGCTTCAATCCATAAAGAGCGAATTGTGTGGCCAAGTATTCCGCGGCGATGTCGCCGCCACGTTGGCCTGTACCGCGGCCCTCGAGCAAATCGTGAGCGAGGAAGCGAACATGGGCCCGGATGCGCTCCGGATCAATTTTCTGCATGGCTGCGAAGGCAGCACCCGGCAGCCGTACGGAATCAGCTGATGACTTCCCGTGTTTGTGCGATCCCTGTGCCACTGAAATATTCGACAAGAAAAAGGTTAAGCAAAGCCCAATGACGCGATTGCGCATCCTCAGAGACTCCACGAAGTGACGTTGGACAAGGATTTTATTGTACGGGAAAGCGCGCTAAAAGCGTCGTTACCAGTGGAGCGCCCCTTCGGTTCCTTGTAGTACCGCCGTCCCGGCGGTTGTGGTGGAGACGTCCCGAGCCGACCACGAGGGCAAGATGCCGGCGCTACCATGAGAGATTCCCGCGACCGCGGGCTAGTTTTTTGAACTTCAACCTGCGCGAAAATCAGCTACCACCTCCCCGGCGTGGAACATTGCCTTTGCCACCCCGCCAGAGATTTGCGCCGCTTTGTGATTGATCTCCTCGATTTCCTTCCGATCCCAGCCCACACTGGAGATCTCAATCTCGCCGTCCTGCGCAATCCAGAAGATTGTGGGCACGTTGGTCAGGCCGTAGGCGTTGGACACGGGATAGGTCTTGGTCTCGTCCAGCAGGATCGGGAAAGTCACTCCGTACTCCCTTGCAAACGCGGCGGTATCTTTCTTGTCGTTCTGGGAGACGCCGACAATGCTCACATTCTTTCCACCATGTGCTTTGTAAATGCGATCAACATATGGGAAGGCATATTGGCAGACCGGGCAGGAGATTTTGAAAAATGCCAAAACCACTGGGCCGCAGGTCAGCGCTTCGCGCAAAGAGAACTGCTTTCCATCCATCATTTGCAGTGTGAAATCCGGGGCGGATGTTCCCGCGGTCAGTGCAGCCATGTTGTTTCCTCCGAAGACATTACGAAGCCACTTGATCACTGCTTTATTTTAAATGAGCTTGGCCGTGCGCAAGATCTTACGGGCCAGCCCCGTCAAGGGTAGGGTCGTAACCCGATCCTTCCGCACCCAGCGCCCATTCACTCCCTTGGGGGCTGGGCTCCGGACCACTCGGACCACATAGTCGATCACGGTAATGGAATGCCGGAGCGTAAACGAAATTGCACTTGCGCCGTTCGTGTCCGCCATCTCCGGCAACTCCCACATGGACGGCATCAATGTGGCCGTCTTCGGACGTTTGACCATGAATATCGCTCCATCCCGGCAAGCAAGAGTGTAGCCGATCTCACGTTTCGTCTGGCGAGTTCCCTTCCCCGGTCTCATGAGTTCTCCCCGGGTCGCGCACAGATCGGATACCGGGCACAGCAAACACTGAGGCTGTCGCGGCAGGCATATGGTTGCACCCAATTCCATTAAGGCCTGGTTGAAATCACCTGGACGATGGCGATCCAGTAACTCTCCCGCGGCACTCCACAACACTTCACCGCCAAGGATCCTTCCTCGCACGCGCTGCAGCACGCGCTCCACATTTCCGTCGACCACGGCAACTGGTTCGTCGAAGGCAATGCTGGCAATCGCTGCCGCAGTGTAGCGGCCGATTCCCGGCAGAGTACGCAAATCATTCGCGCTAACGGGAAACTTTCCCCCGTACTCTTTCACAATCTTCTTCGCCGCCGCATGCAGCATGCGGGCACGGCGATAGTAGCCCAGTCCGCTCCAAGCCGCTAACACCGACGATTCCCGCGCGACAGCCAATCTTTCGATGCTCGGAAAGCGGCGCAAGAAGTTCTGATAATGATCCACGACGGCGGCCACCCGGGTCTGCTGCAGCATGATTTCCGAGAGCCAGACACGATACGGATCTCGATCCTTCCGCCAGGGCAAATCGCGCTTATGCCAGTCATACCACCCCAGCAGACACTGCTGAAAACGTCTTCCCGCTGCCGGTTCTTCTGTTTCGAAGGTATGTTGTTCCAAGGTCATCTATTCAAGCCATACAACCTCCGCGCACTCTTACACTACAAACTATGGGTTACCGTCGGAGGATTGGCATGGCGCGATTCTACTGCAACTGGCAAGAACTGTCGGAGGTGATTCGCGCTGGTTTCGTGATACCAAGGGGTATAACGCGGGATGCCTCCCGGTTGACCTTCGCTTGCAAGCAGGAAATAATGGCTGAGCCTGGTATCCGCAACCTACGAGTGTCTGTTTACGCGCTCAAGGAATCGAAGGGTCCCCATGAACGACTTCAACCGCAAGGTGGAAGAAGCATCCGCGCGCATCAACAAATCGGTAGCCGAAGCGGCGACGACGGTAGAGAAAGAAGCGGCGGAGTTGCTCAATTATCTCAACGACGAAGTTGTACCGGCAGTCCGTCAGCACTCGACCAAAGCGCTGCGCATTGCGGCGGAGAAAATGACTCGCCTGGCCGAGTACATGGAAAAGCATCAGCCTCCTCACAAGTAAAAAGTCTCGGGCGTTGCCCTGCGATTGTTCTTGCGATTGTTCTGCTGTCGTTCCTGCTGACGGGTTGCGGGGAACACAAACAAGCGCGGGTCAACGTTCCACCGCCACCGCCGATGAGCGAACCCTCGCAGACCAGTTCTGCGAGCACCATCATTCCTCCCAAAATGACCTCACCCGCGCCACCAGATGAAAACGCGCTCGGCATTCCTGCAGACGCGAAACCCATTTTGGTGCAGACTGGCCTCGCCAGTTGGTATGGAGCCCCGTATCACAATCGTCGCGGTTCCAATGGCGAACTCTACAACATGCACGCGATGACCGCTGCCCATCGGACACTTCCCCTGGGCTCGATTGTGCGGGTCACCAACGTGAAGACTGGGCACTCGGCGCTGGTGCGAATTACTGACCGCGGTCCCTTCGTGGAAGGCCGCATCCTGGATCTATCGCAGGCAGCAGCCAAAAAAGTGGACGTCTGGCAGGCCGGCGTTGCCATGGTTCAAATTGAAGTCCTGCGCACTCCTTCCTCCCTGGAGACCGGCGGGAGATGGGCGGTACAGATCGGTGGTTTCGATGAAGAGCACGCCGCCGATAAGCTGGCCGACCATTTATCCCATCGCTATCAGACAGCGAAAGTGCAATGTTTCAGCAGCCCAGTCGGCGACTGGTGGGTGCGAGTCCGGGTACAGGACGACGATCGCAAACGCGCTGAAGAAGTCGCGCACAACACTCAGACTTCGCAAGGTTCGATTTTCCTGGTAAGGCTCGACTGAGCTCCACGATGGGTTCGAATCCGAAGTAAAACCTCCTGCATCGGTTCGCTGAGATGAGCCGGGCTCGCCCATGATCGATAAGCATTTACTTTCCCGCGCACAGAACTGAATCGAATGGGCTGCCATGACTGCACTGCAAATTTCTCCTCCAATCGGATATAGTGGGGCACGCGCTTTCCCCGTCCTGGCGACCTCCCCGCCGTTGGGGGCGTCGTGTCTCCAATCCCGAACGATGGACATGTTATGAACGATTGTCTGTTTTGCCGAATCATACGCGGGGAAATACCTTCCAAGAAAGTGTACGAAGACGAACACACGTATGCGTTTGACGATATTAATCCGCAAGCTCCTACCCATGTGCTGGTGGTTCCCAAAGAGCACGTCCGCGGACTGAAAGAGGCGACGGCAGAGGATGCCGAACTGATCGGCTACTGCCACCTCGCCGCCGCTAATATCGCACGCCAGCGCGGCATCGAGGATGGCTACCGGACTGTGCTCAACGTCGGTCCCGGCGCGGGGCAGTCTGTTTTTCACCTGCATGTGCACCTGCTGGGCGGAAGAAACCTGCAGTGGCCTCCGGGGTAGAAGTTCTTTAAAGGTATCGGTGAGTAAACATTTAGGTAAGCGTTGGGCGGGAGCTTTGGTTCTCTGCGAGGCCCGAATCGAATCTCAGGCGTTGGCGGCATGGCTGAAGGCCATGCCCTCGACGAACTCTTCACCGCGTGGCCTACATAGCACTATCCGGCGGCTTCGTCTTCCGGGGCGCCGTGGCGGCGCAGCAACTGCGGCAGGTTTTGCGAGAATGCCGAGCGCGGCAATACCATGTCGCATCCGACTTCATGAGCCTTCTGTTTCAAGTCGCCCTGGACGTGGGACAGGAAGCCGATAATCGAAGTTTTTTTCAACTTGCTTTTGAGCTTCGGAATCAGAGTCAGGGGCTTGGCGTTCACGTTGTTCATGTCGAAGATGACCAGCGAAGGTTTCTCCTCCCCGTTCAGCTTGATGCGCTCCAACATGTCTTTTTCGTTCTTTACAAACTCGACTTTAACGTTGAGTTTGCGCGCCGTTTCCTGAATCTTGGCCTGGAAAAATAAATCATCGACAAAGGCGAAGATGCGCGAATTGGCGTCCTCATTGGGCGGAAGCGGGTCGGGTTCCACGGGAGCATAAGCCGGAGCGAATCCGGGACGGCCGCCTCGCCCGCGCCCTCCCTTGTCTCCACCCATTGCGCCTCGATAGTTGTGGTCCATGGGAGCGGTGTAGATCCCGCTCGTTTGCTGGCGATCGCGACCGCCGGGCTGCCCGGCACGATTCGACGGGCGACGTCCCCGCCGCCGTCTGCTTCTCCCTCCGCCTCCGGAGGGACCTCCCGGTCCAACATTCATATTATTTCTCGTTGTGTAGTCATTCCAGCCCATCGAAAGCGGGCGTCTATTTTTGCACCTTGGTGCACCGTATTGAGGATGGTGCCTTGCCTCGCGCACGTGCACCAATCGTGCGTGGAAACCCAATGCGGTTGGAGTTCATCCTTGAATGATCTTTGTCCGTCTAGGCGCCTGGAGCTAGTGGGCGCGGGAGGCCAGCTAGGGAGCATGGCCGCTTGGGAACACTCTGATGGTATCTCTCGCGACGGATAGAGCGCAAGTGCTAACTGACCATAGTTTTGCACAGAAGTAACTGTATGCGGGCCTGGTGGGTCAATTTGGAGGCTGTCTTCCTGGGTTCGTTTTGGGATTATGCTTCGTGCGCCGCGCGGGAGCCTCTGGCACGTTTGGGCTCGTGGCGCACGCTGTGGCCTTCCACCAAGTGAACCAACTCCTCACCCAGGTTCTTCGTGTGGTCTCCGGCGCGCTCAAAAGCTTGCGCCATCAACAGCAGATTAGTGCTGTATTCGCGGCGCTGCTCTTTACCTTTGCTCTCCAAATGCCGCTGAAACACGGCCCGGCAGACCTGGTCAATCTGAGAATCAGTCTTCAATATCCAATTGGCCGATTCCAGATCGCGGTTCACAAATCCCTTGTGGACGACCTCCAGCATTCTTTCCAAGATGTCCGCCATCGCAATCAAATCCCGGCGGTCGTCGCGGAGGATTTTTGGGTTCAATCGTTGCAGACGTTGGGTAACGGACCAGGTCAAGTCTCCTATGCGCTCAAGATCGATGATGAATTTCAGGCAGGCAAGTAGTTCGCGCGCCTCGACTTCACTGACTTGCGTGATAGCGTGCGTGATCCCGTCGTCGATCTTGCGTTCCGCGCGGTCCAGTTCTTTCTCGCAGTCCTGCACCGCAATGAAGGCCATGTTGGAAGAATTCTCCAGAAAATCTCGTAAATTAAAAACGGCATCCTTGGCGACCAGGCAGGCTTGCTGTACCAGTCCGGTCATTTCGTTCGTAGACTCTAACTCTTGAACGGCTTTGCGTCTCATGGTTGTTCTTTGAAATTTTTATCGGAACCATCCATAATATCGCCGGAATGGCGAAGATCCCGACTAAATGAACATTAAAAGTTCGTGAACAAAGTTGGAAGGTTTGCGATTACCTCGCTTCGCTCGGTGCCCGAACCAGGCGTCCGGGCCTACGTATGCGCGGGCCA
>Ga0210406_10001530_pt1 | contig 27982 bp, 24 predicted proteins | sample IncBWC30MmetaG_FD_155454 | JGI IMG/M metagenome (GOLD analysis project Ga0210406, IMG submission 155454) | Forest soil microbial communities from Barre Woods Harvard Forest LTER site, Petersham, Massachusetts, United States - Inc-BW-C-30-M | ecosystem: Environmental > Terrestrial > Soil >... | reverse complement strand
CGCCCGTCGAGTTTGTGATCCCGAAGATTAAAGAAATCCTGGGAATTAAGAATTAAATGAGTTCCCCAGCCGTTTCGGACACAGTACTACCGGGAAGGGTGCCCACCCCGACACTCCTTCAGATGGAGGCGGTTGAGTGCGGCGCTGCCGCTCTGGGAATCATTCTTCGTCACAACAATCTTTGGCTTCCACTGGAGCAACTCCGGCTCGAGTGCGGCGTCGGCCGGGACGGTAGCAAGGCCAGTAACTTGTTAAAAGCAGCCCGCCGTTTCGGAATGGACGGCAAGGGTATCCGCTGCGAACTGGACGCCTTGTTACGTCTGAAGCCACCCGTAATACTTTATTGGAATTTTAACCATTTCCTGGTGTACGAAGGCATCAGCGACGGGATGGTGTATCTCAACGATCCCGCGACCGGACCACGACGAGTCACACTGGAAGAACTCGAGGCTTCTTTCACCGGTGTCGTGCTAACCGTTGAGCAAGGACCCAATTTTACTCCGGGCGGGGAGAAACCGAGTCTGGCAGCAGCGTTGCGCCGCCGAGTCTCCGGTTTTGAAATTGGTCTCGCCTTCGCCCTTCTAACCGGATTGCTCATCATAATCCCAAATATCGTAAATCCGGCGTTTACCCGGGTGTTCATCGATGAGTATCTGGTTGGCGATAAGACCGATATCCTGCGGCCACTGCTCTCCACCATGGGGGTCTCGATCTTGTTTATGATTCTGCTGGTTTCGCTGCAGAGACATTTTCTACTCCGCCTGGAAACGAAGCTGGCTTTAACTACTTCGGCCAAGTTTTTTACGCATGTCATCCAGCTGCCCATGGAGTTTTTCTCACAGCGTTATGCTGGAGAAATCGGATCGCGAGTCCTGATCAACGACAAGGTGGCAAAGGTGCTATCGGACAAAATGGTGACGACGGCCCTGGATATGATGGCGCTCATCTTTTTCGCCATCGTTATGATCCAATACGATCTCTGGCTCACACTGGCCTGTGTCAGTTTCGCGCTGCTGAATGTGATCGGGATGAAGATCGTGCAGCGCCCGCGCGTCGATGCGAGTTTTCGCGTCCTCCAAGAGCGCGGCAAAATGATGGGTACCTCGATGAATGGCGTCCAAATGATCGAGACGCTGAAAGCCACCGGAGGTGAAAACGAGTTTTTTTCGCGTTGGGGAGGTTACCAGGCGAAAACGATCTCTGCCGAGCAAGAGATGGACTTTTACGGCCAAACCCTTTCGGCAGTCCCGCCTTTTACTAAAGCGCTAATCTCGGCCACGATCCTGGGGTTCGGCGGATGGCGAGTCATGGACGGTCATTTGACGATCGGGCTACTCGTCGCTTTTCAATCATTGATGGACGGTTTTACCAAGCCGATCACTTCGTTTGTCACCTTCGGCAATGCTTTACAGGAGACGGGCTCCGATCTGAATCGGCTGGATGACGTTTTAAGATACGAAAGTGACCCCGCCTATCGCCAGACGGAAAGCGATCCTCGTCTCAACTCCACGATTAAACTGAGCGGCTTGCTTGAAGTCCGCAACCTGACCTTTGGCTTCAATCCGTTAGCGCCACCTTTGATCGACAACCTCAGTTTTACCGTCCGGCCCGGGCAACGCGTCGCGCTGGTCGGCGGTAGTGGTAGTGGCAAATCCACGGTTTCGAAAATCGTAGCCGGCCTTTTTCGTCCTTGGAGTGGCGAAATTCTATTGGACGGCGTTCCTCGGGACATGATCCCTCGCCGGCTCCTTCACAATTCGGTGGCGATGGTCGATCAGGACATCTTTATGTTCGAAGGAACGGTGCGGGATAATCTCACCATGTGGGATAGTGGTATCCCGGACTCGCATATTACCCAAGCGTGTAAGGATGCGGCTATCGCCGATATTATCGCTGCCCGACAAGGGGGGTTGTCCAGTGCGGTGGCCGAGGGCGGATCCAATTTTTCCGGAGGTCAACGCCAGCGTCTCGAGATCGCCCGATCTTTGGTCAACTCGCCTAGCTTCTTGATCCTCGACGAGGCCACCAGTGCTCTTGATCCCAGTACCGAAGAACAGATCGATCAAAATCTACGGCGGCGCGGTTGTTCATGTCTAATCGTGGCGCATCGCCTGAGCACAATCCGGGATTGCGACGAAATCATCGTCCTGGAGTACGGAAAAGTGGTGGAACGAGGAAGCCACGAATCGATGAAGAATGCCGGGGGGGCCTACTCGAAATTGATTAGCCACTAGCCTGCGTTCTTAAGAAATCGTCGCCGATTTTTTTAGAACGCAGGCTATGGGCAGTTAGACCGGGGCGTTGCGCCGGTCTAACTGCCTTTCGATGAGATGATGATTTGGAATTTACTAATAAAGGTTGCTGCTAGCGCAGCAGAATGGTCCGGCGTAGCCGGTGTATTCTGCTGCCATAGAGTGGACCGCTTTTAGGTCCAGTCTTATGCCGAGTGTTTCGCCCACGATCAGTAATGCGCTCATTCAGACTGGAGAATTACAGGTCCTCCGGCTGAACCAATCTTTCGTCATAGACGGGTCTGAGAATGTCTGGTTCATCGCTACCGGACGGATTGAAATATTCACCGTGCAGCTCGAAGCCGGCGAAGCCACCGGTCCCCGATCGCATTTTCTGTCTCTGGAGTCCGGATCCTTGATTTTCGGGATGGACTTCGCCAAGCAAGAGCACGGTTACTGTTTTTTGCTCACCGGCCATGAAGGAACGGAGCTGGTCCAGTTGCGTCGCGACGACCTGAGACGGCTGGCACGGGACCACGAATACGCTGCTGCCATCGGTCAACTCGTTGATTATTGGCTCGAACAGCTTTCGGCCAGTGTATCCCGTGATGCGCGGCCCCTACCGAAAGCGGATGAAGTTTTAGTAGGAGGTAAACAAGTGTTGTTGCCTCGTGGCAAGATCGCTCGAGCGCGCCGCGGCATCGTGTGGATACAGGTATTGCGCGGAGAAGCCCTTTATATGGGTATGGAAGGCGTATCGTTATCGGGTGAGGGCGTCCCGATTCTCCCACTCTCGGCTGATACCTGGATCGAATCCTACGATGACAACCTCTTAGCCTGTTTTTCGACACCAGCCAGTATTACCCAGGCCACTTTCTGGATGGGTGTAGGGCTCTTCCACGAGGTGCTGTGTCAATGCGAGTTCATCAATAAAAAGCTCCGGATCGTCGATGACTTCAATCGGCTGCGCGCCAGAGAAGCGTCCGGCTTACAGTCGCGTGATACTGCATTGCGCGAGATCGCCGCGGTATTGGCGCCGGGCAAAAACAAACGGGCAGCGCTGCTATTGGATGGCTCGGCCAATCCCCTGGTAGCGGCTTGCAAGATCGTGAGCGAGGCGGTCGGTATTCAAATCCGTTTTCCACCTGATCTCCATCAAGTCAGCGACAAGCTCTCAGCCATCGCCAAAGCATCCCGCTTCCGCTTCCGGACCGTCGCGCTTCGCGGAGAATGGTGGGAGGTGGATCACGAGCCTTTATTGGCGTTTCGCGAAGGCACGCGCGAACCCGCTGCGATTCTTAAGGCTGGACCGCAAAGCTACGAGCTGGTAGAGCCCATTACCCTCGTCCGGGTTCCGGTGAATCCGTCTGTCGCCGCCACGTTAGCTCCGTTCGCCGTCTCCTTTTATACACCGTTGCCGGAAAAGAAATTGGGTGCGCGCGATCTGATCAAGTTCGGGATGAAGGACTGCCATTCCGATCTTCGGGTGATAATTTTCATGGGCATCCTAACTGGCCTCCTAGGAATGGTGACGCCTTACTTTAGTGGCCAGATCTTCGATAGCATCGTCCCGTCCGCCGACCGCAGCCAGCTACTCCAGTTTGCGATTGCGCTGTTCGCTGCAGCGCTCGCCACCTTTGCCTTTGAGCTAACTCGCGCAATTGCAGTGCTTCGGCTGACTGGCAAAATGGATTACTCAGTTCAAGCCGGGGTTTGGGATCGTCTGCTAAATCTACCATCTACGTTTTTCCGAGAGTATACCGCGGGCGACCTGACCGACCGAGCGCTCGGCGTGGAGCAAATCCGGCAAGCGATCTCCCAGTCCGGAACCCAGGGGATAGTGGGTGCTATCAGCGCCGCCATCACCGGGCTTTTCCTATTTTCTTTCAATTACAAAATGGCGTTGACGGCCATCGGTTTACTGGTGCTTTCCGTCTTTCTGCCTTTTACCGTCAATTACCTACAACTCCGAAACCAGAGAATGATGTTCCGCATTCGCGGTCTGATCACGGGTTTAGTTCTACAGTTAATCAACGGAGTCGCTAAACTGCGTGTCTCCGGAGCGGAAGACTCCGCCTTCCGTGAGTGGACCCGCAAATTTTCGGCGCAGAAGCGACTCTCCTTCCGAGTCGGCTTCCTCTCGAATATCGTTCAAGTGTTCAATCGGGTTTTTCCTGTGCTGGCCACGGCGGTGTTATTTGGAATGTACGGCTATTTCAAGGACCAGGCGGTGGTGAACCAAGAAAAGTTCACGATGACGACAGGCCAATTCGTCGCGTTCAATGGCGTCTTTACGAATGTGCTGAACAGTATGCTGTCGCTAAGCGGCGTCGTACTCGACCTGTTGATTATCTTCCCGCTCTTCCAGCGGCTCCGGCCGATCATCGAAACACAACCAGAGATAGACGAAGCTAAAGCGCATCCCGGGGAACTCAGCGGCGAGGTTGAGGTTTACCATTTGTCATTCCGCTACACCCCGGACGGGCCGTTGATCTTGAAGGACCTCTCTCTGCGAATCAGACCCGGCGAGTTCGTAGCTCTAGTGGGCGGTTCGGGTTCGGGAAAATCAACGCTGCTCCGACTTTTGCTCGGCTTCGAGAAGCCAGAGTCTGGAGCAATTTTTTATGATAGCCAGGAACTTTCTTCCCTGGACTTACGAGAGGTACGACAGCAGATCGGCGTTGTGCTGCAGTCAAGCAAACTCATGCCGACTGATGTTTATCGAAACATTATCGGTTCACACTCGAATCTGACGGTGAATGACGCGTGGGAAGCGGCGAGAATGGCTGGACTGGATCGCGACATCAAAAACATGCCGATGGGAATGCACACGGTAGTATCTGAGGGCGGTGGTACGTTCTCAGGCGGTCAACGACAGAGGTTGATGGTCGCGCGAGCACTGGTAAATCGGCCACGTATTATCTTCTTTGATGAAGCTACCAGCGCCATGGATAATGAGACCCAGAGAACGGTCACAGAGAGTTTAGATGCGATGCAGGCTACCCGCATTGTTATCGCTCACCGGTTAAGTACTATTATTAATGCGGACCGCATCTTTGTTTTGCAATACGGCGAACTGGTTCAAACCGGTACCTATACCGAGCTGATGAACCAAGCTGGTCCGTTCGCTGACCTTGCGAGACGACAACTAGCTTAATTCTGTAAACGCCACGTGCACCTTGCAGAAAAAGAGCGAGTATCGTCCAGAGTAGGTAGAGGATAAGGGCCGATCCCGGCCCCTGTGTCTTGCACTTATGGATAGCGATAGTACCGCTAACGTGGTTCCGTTTCCGTCTACGAAAGTTAGCCGCGAAACTGACAAAACCATGACGAATGTGGCCCTACAGGTCCGCACCAAATCACTGGAGAAATGGGGGGTAAAGCAAGCGGTTGACCTAGTGGGTGTGAGCTCGAAAATGCGGGACACTTTAGATAAGGTTCAAAAGTTCGCCAAGTTCAATCAAACCATCCTGATCACGGGCGAGAGTGGCGTAGGAAAAGAGTTATTGCCGATCATAAGGGTCTGTTTGATACAGCGGACAGCGGTGCTGTCTTTCTCGATGAAGTAGGCGATCTTCCGCCCACGGCACAGACAATGTTGTTGCGAGCTCTCGCAGAAAAAGAAGTTAAACCACTCGGCTCCAACAAAACCTATTCTGTAGATGTTCGCGTCATCGCTGCGACTAATCGGCCTCTGCGCGACATGATCGCAGCCGGCCAATTCCGGCAGGATCTTTATTTTCGCCTCCGCTATTTTCCGCTGGACATCCCGGCTCTACGCGAACGAGACGAGGACTGGAAACTCTTGATCAGTTATTTTGTTGATAAACTGAACCAGGAATACAACCTCAAGAAGGCGTTCTCGCCGACGTCAATTAAGTTTCTGGAGCGATACGCGTGGCCCGGCAATGTTCGAGAGCTCAGGAGCATTGTCACCATCGGCTTCTCGATGGCCGAGTCCAAGTATATCGAGCCAGACCACTTCGTTAGTGAGCTTCGACAAGCTAATTTGCCCAGTCCGGACGCCGGCAAGAGCGAACTATTCGAGAATATGACGGAACACGGGCGATCGTTCTGGGCCGTTATTCACGAACCTTTCCTCGACCGCGATTTAAACCGAACACAAGTCCGGGAGATTGTTTCCCAAGGGCTATTAGCAGCCAGAGGCAGTTACCGTCGGATGAGCGTTCTCTTCAATATCAAGCCTGATCACTACCAAAAGTTCATGGATTTTCTCCGGCACCATCGGCTGAAGCCGGAGGAGTGATGGGTCCAGCGGTGAGCATTTCGCCGGTCGCCGTTCTCGTAAAACGTGAACTGGGCACGGCGAACTGCGAAGCGCGAACTCAAAATGGAACCCTCGTCCCATTTTCGAGAGCGGAGGTCCCGCTCTTGGATAGTTCAAAGGACCCGCCAAAATAACAGAATCGATGTAACACATTGCTAATAAGATACTTACATCTAAGCAGCAAACCTGGCACGGCCGCTGCTTAATACGTCTGCAGACATGCAAGTGGATGTCGGCCTCCAGAAAAAGCCTTCGAGCCATGGACTCGGCATGCGTTTTGAGCGCGTAAAAATCAACCAACCAAAAAACCTAAAACCAACCCAACCATAATATGAGCCAAGAAACCAACAAACCTGAAGCGATTAGCGACGAGCAACTCGAAGATGTTGCCGGCGGTATGATGGACAACACCATCACTACTGAGAACTGTTCTGCTGCCCTTAGCACCATCAACCTGTAATCGGTTCGACACCGAAGCGCGAAGCTTCTGCTATCAACCAAACCCAAACACCTAATCACAATGAGCCAAGAGACCAACAAACCTGAAGTGATCAGCGACGAGCAACTCGAAGATGTTGCCGGTGGCATGATGGACAACACCATCACTACTGAGAACTGCTCTGCTGCCCTCAGCACCATCAACCTGTAATTGCTTGATACCGCGGAAGTCCGCGACTAGCTGAGAGAATTGCGAGCCGTCACTGGAACTCGGTGGCGGCTTGGGTTATTTCTCGTAACCCCAGAAATCCTCGCCAGCGTTTCCAAAGAAAAGGTGTTCGAGAATCAAAACAGCGAGGACGCAAAACCCAACCACCATGAGCGAAGGAACCGACCAACCTGAAGCGATTACTGACGAGCAACTCGAAGATGTTGCGGGTGGCATGATGGACAACTTCGTTGGAACAAAGAACTGTTCTGCTGCCCTGAGCACCATCAGCCTGTAATCGATTTAGACACCCCGCGACCGCCTAAAAGATGCCAAGCCGTCACCGCAAATCGGTGACGGCTTGTATTATTTACGTTAGCGCGAGGATTCCTCGCCTTGGTGCAGTTAGCAATTAGTTTGACCACTGGCGTGGCTAGGAAAAGTTGAGAGTGAGGCCAACTGTTAACTCAGAATGGAGCTGTGATTCCATTTTCGAGAATTCGCGTTCCACTTTTGGGTATTTTCTCGCGCAAGGTAAAATCTCCAAAAAGACGTAACATATTGGTAATCAATATGTTAATCCACATAAAGTCGAGCTGGCACGCCTGTTGCTTATTAGAGATGCATACATGCAAGTGGAGGTCGGGCTTCCAAAGACGGAAGATTCAGTAATGGATTCTAATTCGAACATCTCGCGTAAAGATATAAAGGAGGCGCTCGTGAGGGCGGCCTTGAAGGACGAGGCGTTTCGGGAATCCCTTTTAGCGAACCCAAAGTTCGCAGTGGAGCGAGCATTAGGAAGGACACTACCGGACCGGATTAAAGTCGTACTTTTACAATTGACAGACGACGTAATGTACATCGTTCTGCCGAAGGATTTCCCCGACGACACTGCAAATCTTTCGGACGCCGAGCTTGAAACAATAGCGGGAGGGTTCTTGAGCACGGAGACAAATATGTTCTTCGGTCAGGATCCCATACAATAAGGTTCTCAAGACCTGCCTCCGAGAAACCAAAGCAACCAAAACAACCAAACCAAACACCCAACCATATGAGCGAAGAGACCAACAAACCAGAATCGATCAGTGATGAGCAACTCGAAGATGTTTCCGGCGGTATGATGGACAACACCATTACCACGGAGAACTGTTCTGCCGCCCTCAGCACGATCAACCTGTAATTGATCTAATCCAGTAAAAGGATTACAAGCCGTCATCGTAACTGGTGACGGCTTCTTTTTTATGTTAACCCCGGAAATCTTGGCCCGCGCCCGTTATCTCCACGAGCGGATCCGGGAACTGTCAAAATCAGCCGTTGAGCCCGTAGCGTCTCGGGCTTCGACCGATTCGGCCTCTTCCGGCCTCGCCGGATCGCGCCATAGCGAAGCGGCGACGGAAGCGAGGGAGCGCTCCACTGGTCCCAAGCGGGTCGGGGGCCGTAGTCCCGAATCAGAGGCGGACTTTCTTTTTTGGAAGAAACAGCTTTCCGGAAGCGGCTACGATCGATTCGCAGAGCGTCTAGCGTCACTCGGAATCAGCGAGGAAGATGCTCTTTTTCTGAGCCAAACGTCATCATTTCCAGATGAGCAACCGGTCATCCAGGCAGGCGCGGGATTGGATCGCGACGAGGGTTGGGATAAGATTTTCAAGAGGGCCCTCGAGCAACCGGCCTTACACCTGGAAGGAGCTGATGCTTTCCCCTTTGCCAAGCTCTGGTTGCCACTCGTATCGCTTGCCCGCGAAACTGTGCACCCCGCGATCGAGATCGGGTTGTTGGCTCCCACCGCTCTGGACGGCCTGTTACTCACGCTGCTGCATGATCTCTCGGAGTTCGCCGCCTTCCCTACCTTCCGGGTTTTCAGTGAGTCGACCTCCGGCGCTGAATCGTTGAATGAGTTCACTCGGCGAGTCACGCAAAGCGGTTATTTGGTTCTGTTCGAACGATTCCCCGTATTGGCCCGACAACTCGGCCGGCTGGTCACTACCTGGGTTGACGCGACCAGTCTCTTTTTACGCCGCTATCTGGAAGACATCTCGGAGATCAGAAAGCTCGCGCAGTCCGAGCGCGGCTTGCTGGCCAAAACGAAAAGCGGCATCTCGGACCGTCATGATCACGGCAGGCAAGTTATTCTATTGACGTTCGATGATGGCGCTAAGGCCTTGTATAAACCGAAAAGCGTCGCGGTTTCGGAGGTTCTTATCTCGATCGATCAATGGTTGAGGGAGCGCGACTCCACCCCGGGCTGGCGGATCGCCCAGGTCGTCGCTCGGGACGGATACGGCTGGGAAGAATACATCGAACAAGGCCCCTGCCACAGCGCCGAAGAGGTCCGAAGTTACTATCGAAGCGGTGGAGAACTTCTCTGTCTAGCCTATTTGCTTAATGCCTTCGACCTTTGGCGAGACAACTTGATTGCTTCGGGCAAGCAGCCTGTTCCAATCGATACCGAGTGTTTTTTTCATCCAGGACGCGGTGGCACCGAGACGTCCGCTCAAGACCGGCACACAAGCGCGGTGGGCAAGGCATCCGTACTCGAAACCGGGCTGCTTCCGCTCTGGCAGCTCAGCGCCTCACATCTTCCGGCGGATTTCTCCGGACTGGGGACTGGCATCGTTGATCTCTCTGAGCTTACAACCACTGAATGGGAAAACGTTAATTCGGACAATATTCGGCCGGTAACTAAACCAAAGGCTATCCATCCGCCGACCAATACGGTCCGCTGGCAAGATCAAGCTCAAGACCTTCGGACTTACCACTCTGCGCTAACCGAAGGTTTCTGTGCGCTGTATCGGACGATATTGGGTCAAAAGGCCGGCTTGGTTCGATTAATCGAGCAGTTCCGTCGTGCTGAGACCAGGTTCTTGTATCGGCCAACGCAAGTATACGGTTCCCTTCTTAAGGGTGCCCGCTCACCGCAAAATTTGACTTCCGGACTCCGCCAAAGTGCAGTCTTTGAAGCTTTGTATCGAGTACCTCTCAGAGAGAATGCCCTTACCCCGGCAACGAAGCAATTGATCGACTTTGAGGTAGAATCGTTGCTGGGCCTGGATATCCCGCGATTTCACGTTCGTTTGGATAGCCAGGATCTGTATAGCATGGATTTCTGCGTACCCGATATGCTCCTCTGGAAACCGCTCGACACGGTCAGAGAGCGCATTTCCGCCATGGGGCCAGAAGACCTCAACTTCCAACTCGAAGTCATTGAGGAGTCTTTGAACCGTTTCCCGACTCCGATTAGGCGGCCGCTAGACCGAGAGCAAGCGGCGACAATCGTCACCAAGTGGGCGCAAGAGATTCAACAGCGGATACTTCCAGAGCCTAGCGATTATTTGTGGGCAATCCCGAGTTACTTACCGCAGGACCTTGGTATCGCCGAAAGACAAGGAGTTTATCTCGGTGATATGGGCGTCCTCATCTTTCTAGCAGCAGCTGAAAAGATGTTGGGCTTTGAATGTGTCCCGGAAATCACGCGGGTTTCTGGCCGCCTCACCGAGCTTGGCCTACCGACAGGTTATCCGTTAGGCATCTGCAACGGTCTGGGCGCATTGATTTACGGGTCTTTGTTGTTGGGTTCTCTAACCGGAAAAAAGGCCTGGACAGAACTGGCTCTTTCTCTGAATGCCAAGGACAAGTCTCTCTCAGAGACCAGCAGTCTCGATATCACTTCCGGAGTCGCCGGTCTTCTCCTGGCGACAACGCGATTATACCAGGCCACACAGGACGGCCCGGCTAGAACGAATGCACAGAAAGCAGCCAGGCTCCTGGCTGATCGGTTCGATCCGAATTCGGGTTGGCGCCAGCCGGACGGTAACTTTTACTTGGGATTTGCCCACGGGCTCGCCGGAATCGTTTTTGCATTGGATCAATACGGGCGCGCCATTGGCGATCGACAATATCTGCCGGTGATCGAACAAGCCTTAGCACTCGAAAGCGGGCGATTCGCCGATCATTCCTGGCCAAACATGCTCAATGGACCGCGACGAACCTTTAAGAATTGGTGCCACGGAACCGCCGGTATTCTCATGACCCGCGCGGCGACCGGAGCCTTAGAACCAGAAAGACTCGCTCCGGATGAATTGGCTCATCTGCTAGAGAAAGTCAGCCAACGGGGCCAGGCAGACCATTGGTGCTGCGGCAACTTTGGAATCGCGGAAGCGCTCAATTACATTGGGCAACAGGCCAATTTGCTCGAAGCACAGAAAAAGAGCGCGGTGTTGTTAGAAGAAAGTCTGGAACGCGGACTCAAAGGCGGTTTTTTTCGGCTCCAGTCGAGCATCGGCGAAAACTTCTGCTTTTCGCCCAGTCTATTTAGAGGAACCGCCGGCCTCGGTTATTCGCTGCTCCGCTTTGCCTATCCCGCAGAGCTGCCATGTATCCTCGCGTTTGAGGTATAGGACCCAATCGTTCTCGTCCTCGTTTTCATTCTCGTACTCGTACTCGTCGTCGTCCTCGAAGCGCTTTGTGGCGTTGTTACCATGTGTGATCGCCCAGCGTCTGGAGGGGGAGCCGCTTTAGGATGTGGCAGGTCTATGGCATGGCAGCGAGCGGCTCCCGGGAATGAGCCGGCACAATGTTTTTTCTATCGCGGCTCTTCGGTCTACTGGATATTACGGATTATAGAACTGCCAAAAATCGAGACGTTCCCGGGAGCCGCCCGCTAAAACACTATGAGTTTGGCCACGACTCTTTGCCTGGTCCTGTGTGCGGTTATGCAGCGATCAGAAGCGGCTCCCCTCCAGGTCATCGGCATTCGACTACTTATGGAACTTACCTATACCTTGCGGTCCGAGCCAACGCCTGAAGAACAGTACCGCATCATTGATCCCCTGATCGCTTACAACGAGGCGCAGGTAGGACCACGAAACAAGAAAGACTTCGCCTTCTTCGTTAAATCCGAGAGCGGAGATTTCGTTGGTGGGCTGTTAGGCTTCACTCACTTCAACCATTTCTTTGTCTCAGCCCTTTACGTCGACCAAGGGTTCCGGAAAGAAGGGATCGGTCGTGAATTAATGGGACGCGCAGAAGCATTGGCGCTCGAGCAAGGGTGCGATGCAATCTATCTCGATACCTTCGATTATCACGCTCCCGCCTTCTACGAGAAACTTGGGTTCAAAGTCTTCGGTAAACTGGAAGACTACCCGCCCGGCCACCAACGTTTCTATCTAGTGAAACAGATTCGCGACTGCTAGGGATGAGCTCCCGCTCAGCCGGGAACCGCCGGTCGAATCGCAACAAAATGCGGATGAGCAGGAGCTCATCCCTACCGAAACGCGCGGACGAGCGATAGCTTGTCTCCCACCAATCACCTCTCACCCATCACCAATCACGTCTATGCTGCTCCCCTACCGCTCGGCGACAACCTTGTTGTTCTCGCCCATTGTCTCGATTTTGGGCTCTTGGCCAGTCAGGCCTCGACGATAGGTAATCAAATTGTTGTGCCCGACAAGCTGGATAACGCCGACGGCATGCAGCGTAATCTTGTTGTCATGACCAAGAACCTCGATCTTGGAACATTCGCCAGAGATCGTGATCTCATCGTTGCTACCACTGATCTCGAAATGCCTACCTTCGCCCTGATAGTTTAGCTTCTGATCCGAGGCTATTACCTCCTCTTTGGCTGCTGGGCCGGCACCGGCGTTGTATGGGAAGAGAAGCGGGGCCGACGCAACCGTGACTAAGATCAAACGGAACAAGGGCGATCTGTGTTTCATAGAATTCTTCCTGAGTTCAGTGGAAGTACACGCTCTGACTACTCTAAGTTTCAGCTACCTACAGATGATGAAAATCATTTTCCCTAATTCGCTTAACGACTTCCTGTCTTGTCTTTTGGAACCCGATTGCCATGGTCGTGGTTAAAATTTCACCGGGTTCTTCTTCGAGACGGCTGGCGAACTGTTCAAACTCCGGGTCCTTGAGGAGACGCAAGCCATAAAGGCCGTACATTTGGCCCTCTGGGGTTCCGTGAGCGATAATCCAGCGCATCCGCGCCGCCGCGTCCGGTTCTTTTAGCAGGAGCCGCAACTCTCGCTCACTATTAATGCGGCCGAAGAACAAGGGAGGTTGATACAATTCCCAAGGTCCAACTACAAAAGCCTGGGCTCTTACCAAATCATTCTGCCATAAGTCCGGCGAGATCGCTTTTGCCGGTATCGCCCCGAAACCGGCGCAAATCGCAACCAAGGTAAACCAGGAGCCGAATTTCATTAGATGTTCTATACAATGAACGTCGGCCGGGAGAAAAGAAGGAATTGGTGGGGTTTTTGTGTTTGTTGATGGCTAACGAAACGGTACGGCCAATCTCGGCGCGCCGAGGATTGATACCCTGCGCGTATGCGTCCGCGCCGGATTTGAGCCGTTCCATGGGGCAGGCCTCGCGGAAATCGTCGCGAACGCAGCCCTTGGGTTCAGGTACGCAGGAGGCGAAAATATCCCCACGTCGCGGCTCAAACCCGGCGCGGTTTATCAAAAGTGTTAGTTACGCCCCCCGACGCCGAGGTTTTCGCCCTACCCCACCCTCCAACTCCTACTCTGCTTTCTCGACCTCGTTATTCGAACCGTGAGCTTCTGAAACAACGTCTCCAGAGCTTAGGGATTGCTTGTAAGTCACGTCATTATTCGAGCCGTGGAATATGACTTTGGTGACCTGATCGATCTCGATGTCGTTGTTTGACCCATCGATTTCGAGTTGCTCGGCAACGCCGGTAAACACCAGAGAGTTATTGCTGCCAACCAATCTGACGTGCGGCTTATTGATTGGTCGCGTCTGGTTATCATTGGTCAGGGTGACCAGCTGCACATCACCGCTCTCCTCCGCAGCCGGACCCGGCGGCGCTACATTGGCGGAATCCAGGCCAGCGACTTGCTTGGCCTCATTATCTTGCCCGATATTTGCGATAGTCGGGGTATCGCCGTTGAGTGTGCGCACATAAGATACCCGGTTCGAGGCGCCAATCATCTGGATGTCTCCCACGCGCTCCACTTCAACCGTGTTGCTCTTGCCTATGACCTTCAGACTCGAACAATCCCCGTGAATCTGGATCTTGTTATTATCACCGGTAATCACTCTGGGTTTACCATCCCCGTTCATAGAAAGCGTCTGATTACTAGACGCGATCAGGGTTTGATTAAGAATCGGAATATCGACAGTAACGGGCTGCTGCGCCGGGGCTATCTTCCCCGTCGCCATTAAGACTGCAATCGAGAGCGCGGCTGATACAGCTATCCTCATAGGTCTGCAAAGTTGAGCGGTTTATTGTTTTCCATCCCAGGCTTAACGCCTCATAATCTCCTACCCCTCTAACCGGCAAAAAGTTGCGAAAAATTAACCGCGAATGGCGACCACGAATGGACGCGCAGGCCTAAGATCAACTGCAGATGAACGCAGATGGTCTTTCGGAGCCGGTCCGATGGCCTCTTATAGCGCGTTTCTTCGTGGGCCTGGTTACCGGAATCTGGCTACCTGCCAGGCGAAGGCGGGTCAACCCCTCAGTCGGCTTAGGTTTTTAATCTTCGCGTCCCTTCGCGTTTCCCATTCGCGTCCATTCGTGGTCGCCATTCGCGCTCCCGATTCGCGGTTTCGGTTGCGGCTCCTAATTTGTCATTCTATTGGCTGCAATGAGGATTCTCTACGTGGACTGCTTCTCTGGGATCAGTGGCGACATGTTTGTCGGAGCACTGACCGATCTCGGAGTCGCACCATCGGTATTCGAATGGGAATTGACCAAGATCGGACTCGAAGACCATCACCTGCATTTCGAGCGCCAACAGCGCAAAGGGATCGCGGGAGTCAAATTCGGGGTGCACGCCGGCGCAGTTCACGTCCACTCGGAACACGAGCATCACGAGGATCATGATCATCAGCACGAACACGATCATGAGGATCGCCACCATCATCATGATCACCACGAACACCATGAACATGGGGATAGCCCAGACAAGCCATCTCCCGAGCACACGACGGACGAGCAGGAGCTCGTCCCTACCGATCACCGGACGTATCGGGACATCGTGCAATTGATTGACGAGAGCGATCTGTCCGATTTTACGAAGAAACATAGTCTAGGCGTGTTTCGCCGCCTGGCGGTTGCCGAAGCGAAGATCCATGGGTGTTCGATCGACGACGTCCGCTTCCATGAGGTCGGCGCCCTCGATTCGATCGTCGATATCGTGCTCGCGTGCGTCGGGATCGAAAGCTTAGGTGTCGCCGAAATCCATTTTTCTCAACTGGTCGACGGCCAGGGTTCAATCCATTGCGCTCACGGCGAATATCCAATTCCCAGCCCGGCAACGATAGAAATTCTGGCCGGATTGCCTCTCTCTCAAATTGCGGTGCCCTTTGAGTTGATCACGCCCACCGGCGCGGCGCTGGTGGCTGAATTTCAGAGTTCAGTCGGCGCGTTCCCGGCGATCCGGCCTATCAAAACCGGCTACGGCCTCGGTAGCCGAGATCTCCCCGAACGCGCAAACGTGCTCCGCGCAATCCTCGCGGAAAAAATCGTCTCCTCTGGTCCTGAGCGCCTGGTCGAAGTGCAGGCAACCATCGATGATATGACCCCGGAACTTCTCGGAGCAGCGATCGATAAAATAAGGGAGGCTGGCGCCGCGGAAGCCTTTTTCTCACCGGTCCAAATGAAAAAGAGCCGGCCAGGGATCTTGCTCACCACTCTTTGCCGTCCTGACCAGCTGGCAGAAGTCCAAGAAATCATCCTTCGGCACACGTCGACCTTCGGGGTGCGTTACCGGGAAGTTGATCGTTTGGCTCTCGACCGAACCTTCGTGTCGGTGACCACTCCGTACGGGGTTCTGGCGATCAAGCTGGGCATGCTGAGCGGTGAAGTGATTCAAGTGGCGCCCGAGTTTGAGGATTGCCGCAAAGCCGCGGAGAAAGCCGGCGTGCCGATCAAAACCGTTTATGACTCGGCCATGCAGGGGTATTACCAAACGGTCCACGGTTCCCCGACCGCTGTTCACGCTTCAAAAAGCGGATAGAGCGCTAAAGCCGTGGAGCGCTGCCTCGCTTGCGAGGCCGAGGGGTCGCCACCCCGGATCGTTGACTTCCCTCGGGTGCGGGAAGGCAGCCCAACCAATTCGGCCTCGCAAGCGAGGCAGCGCTCCACGGGGCTGATCGAATCGCCCTATTACGGCGCAAATAGTTGTTGAAGTCGCCCCTCAAAAGGCGTTGGGTGCTGGTTGGTATGAGCACCGAAACTCTTGAAAAGCTTTCACAGCTTGATCAGCTCAAACAGTTCACGAAAGTCGTAGCGGACACCGGCGACTTCGAGAGCATTCAACAATTCAAACCCCAGGACTCGACGACTAATCCAAGTCTCATTTTCGCGGCGGTTTCGCAGTCTGAATACGCCCATCTGCTGGACGAAGTCATCGCCAATTTGAAGTCTTCCCCGTTATCTGGTGCAGCGAAGATCGAAGATGTAATCGACCATTTGCTGATCGCATTCGGGCTAGAGATTTTGAAGATCGTTCCGGGCCGGGTCTCGACCGAAACGGACGCGCGACTTTCTTTTGATCGGGAAGGCTCGATCAAGAAAGCTCGGCAACTGATCGGTCTCTACGAAAAGAACGGCATCTCCCGCGAACGTGTGTTGATCAAAATCGCCTCGACTTGGGAAGGGATTAAAGCGGCGGAACAGCTTCAGAAGGAAGGGATCAATTGCAATCTTACGTTGCTCTTCTCATTCCCTCAGGCGGTAGCATGCGCCGAAGCCGAGGTACGGCTGATCTCGCCATTTGTCGGCCGGATTTATGACTGGTACAAAGCGTCGACTGGAAAAGAATATCACGGTGCCGAGGATCCCGGGGTTATTTCGGTAACCAAGATCTACAATTACTACAAGAAGTACGGCCATCAGACCCAGGTGATGGGCGCAAGCTTCCGAAATACGGGAGAAATTATTGAACTAGCGGGGAGCGATCTACTCACTATCAGTCCGAAGCTTCTGGCTGAGTTGAGCGGCTCGAACGCACCAATCACGCGAAAACTATCGCCGGAAACCGCAAAGACGAGCGACCTTGAGAAGGTGAGCTTCGATGAAAAAGGATTCCGGTTCGCGCTAAATGAGGATCCGATGGCGACTGAAAAATTGGCGGAAGGTATCCGTAAATTCTCAGCCGATATCGTGAAACTCGAGAAGATGATTGCCGCTAAGTTGTAAAGCGAGCGGAACGACGACGGTCCCTGTCCCTCAACAATTTGTGCGTTGAGGGACGACCTTTTTTTGGACGGACCCCGTCCCGGATGGACTTTTTGGGCTTCGTCCCGGAGGGGACTGAACGATCCCAGCCTGGCAATTTATTGCCAGGAATAGATTCAAAAATGGACCCGTGCCGTAGGGAGCTTGGTCTCTAATCCCGGGCTTACGGGTCCGCTTTAGGTCAAAGTGCCGTTGAGCGACCACCTCATACCGTCCCGCCGGGACGCTCTCTTTCTTTTCACGCTTTCCTGATAATAAATTGCCAGGCTACGATCATCTGTCCCTCCGGGACAAAAGCTTCGCAATTCGCCAGCTAAACCAGTCAGAGCTGCTTTGGGACACGATTGGCAAATCCCCGCCCTGCAAAATCCTCGGCCTCGGAAATTGCAAACTGGCTCTGGTCGCGATTTATTGTCGGTTTGATTGCGATGACTCAGAATGACCCATCGGCTGCATAGTTATTTAGGCTACTCTTATCCGGGCCAATTGACCGATCTGGTCAAACGAGCTTGGCCCGCGGATCTGTTGACGTATCTGCCAAACGATTGGCAGCTCCGATTGCTGCTGGATGTCGCCTACCACGCGAGTCTGCTGAGAGAAGAACAGCGACCGGTCACTTTCCGTATATTACTGGGCCATCCCGATGACGTCGTGAAAGCCGATCAGCCACCGACTGCTTTAAGCGGAATCTCGTTCGACCGGCCGAGACCATTTAACGAGCAGGAAGTTAGGCGAATCTCCATGGCAGCGGACTTCTTTCGGTCCTTGGTCGCCGTAGCGCCATACGGAGACGAAAAGCTCAAGATTTGGGGGATTCTTTTGTCCGGCACTAGATGGGTTAATAGTGTCGACGGCGGCCGTTTCACCGGTTACCCGCTACCGACGCGAGTGGTGATTCATGCCCTTGGTCCAGGTCGCATAACCGTCTTTGTCGGTCATCGCCGGATAGCCGCGCTGAGCGGCGGGCAGCTGGAGGCTTACGCCTTTGACCTTTTCCAGTCTAACTGGCTACGGGAATCGTTCGTTGGCGTGCGCAAGCAAATGCAACACTGGCTGGCCAACCAGGAAGACAGTCCCCCATCTGTAAGGGTCGATATCGACTTCATTAGAGCGGTTTCTCAGAATATCAGCCGCCGGACGCTCAGCGTGGTAAGAAACGCCAAACATGGCGGCACGCTCGTTTTTATCGAGCCGGAGGACGAAGCCGAATTTGCCGCCCCGGGTGGTCCGATGCGTTTCAAGTATCTGCTGGCAAAAAGCCCGCTGCGCACCCGGTACCGGAACCTGCTCAGATCCGCCGTCTTGCGCCTTAGCCAGTTAGCCGTCGCCAACCACGTTCAGAACATTGGTTGGAATGAGTACCAAAGCTTTGCTGACCGGCACCTGGGTGAATTAGATGAGGCCTTTTTTGAGTTCGCCCACTTTTTAGGCGACCTGATGGCGGTCGACGGAGCCTTAGTATTGAGTAAGCAATATGAAATCATCGGCTTCGGCGCAGAATTACTCTCGGAAGCCCCGTGCCTATCCAGCGTGCGACGGGCGATGGATCTTGAAGCCACGATTTGGGCTAATGAATCTTTAGACGACGTTGGGACTCGCCATCGGGCCGTCTATCGGCTTTGTGATCAACATCCGAACTGTCTCGCCATCGTGATTTCGCAAGATGGTTCAGTGAGGTTCGTTAAGAACCATAACGGTACGGTCACTTATTGGAACCAGCTCTCTTGGTGACCCCCGCTAGACCTCCCAGGACTCGCGCGCGGCTGGCGCTCTCACTTGGCGAAGCGCGGCGGGCTGCCTTAGCGGCCCAAAGCTTGGGAGCTCCTAAACCGGCCGCAGTCACCAAACGACACCTTCTATCCACAGTTCAGCGTTTGGGATTGTTGCAGATCGACTCGGTGAATGTCTTGGTAAGAGCTCATTACTTCCCGCTCTTCTCACGGCTCGGTCCCTACCCAACAGAGTGGTTGGACGATCTTGCCTATCGGAAACGCCGTCTATTCGAGTATTGGGGCCATGCTGCCTCCCTTATCCCGGCTAACCTGTTTCCGAGTCTGCGTTGGCGGATGGAACGGGCTAAACACGGGGGCGGCGTTTACAAAGGGTTGGTCACTTTTGCCAGAGAAAAAGCCGGCTTGATTCAGGAAGTTTTGGAGGTGATCCGAGAGCACGGTCCATCCGGAGCCGGCGATGTTGAAAAACTCGTTAGACAAGAGCGATTGGCCAGGAAAGCCGGCTGGTGGGAATGGAGCGATTCCAAAATCGCATTGGAATGGCTATTCTGGTCAGGACAGGTCACGACTTCAACCCGGCGCAATTTCGAGCGCATTTACGATCTCACAGAACGGGTCTTTCCCGACCTATACAACGGCGATATACCGGAACGGGAAACTGGCCAGCGAAACTTGGTGGCAACAGCCTCTCGAGCTCTTGGTGTCGCGACTGAAAATGATCTTGGCGACTACTTCCGACTAAAGCTTAACGAAACCCGTCCTCGAATCCGCGAACTCGTCGAAGCAGGTGAACTGCTCGAGGTGAAAGTCGAAGGTTGGCGCCAGCCGGCCTATCTTAGCTCTGCGATTCGCATCCCTCGTTCGCTGGAAGCGGCAGCTTTCTTGTCGCCGTTCGATCCGTTACTTTGGGAGAGGCAACGAACCGAGCGGCTATTCGGGTTTCGTTATCGGATTGAGATCTACACGCCGGCAGCGCAACGCCAACACGGCTATTATATTCTACCGTTTCTGTTTGGTCAGAACTTCGTGGCCCGTCTCGACTTGAAAGCCGATCGCGGTGACCAAGCCCTGCGAGTCTTGGGGGCATTTGCCGAGCCCCAGACGGAACCGAAAGCTTTTGTGCACGCACTGGCGGCTGAGCTGCGATCGATGGCGGACTGGCTGGGGCTGCAGAAAATCGTTATCAGCAAGAACGGAGATCTTGCTCCGATGCTGAGATCAGCGCTGGCAGCGCTTTAGCAGCGAAGCTGCGGCTCATAAGAGCCTAGAGGCTACTATTGAGCCGCAGCTTCGCCGTTTCGCCCCTCGCCCGCTCGCTATGTCGTCCTTCGCTTGCTACCCACCGAGATCCTCCTGGCTCCTGGATTCTGGCTCCTGACTCCTGCTCTCCCCGCCCCTTGAACTCCTGTCTTACTACCCCCATATTTGCCGCCGAAAATGAAGCAGGCTTTAATCGCTCTAGAAGACGGGCGGACCTTCAGCGGAGAATCGTTCGGCGCATCCGGCACCACAGTCGGCGAGATCTGTTTTAACACGTCGATGACGGGTTACCAGGAAGTCCTGACGGATCCTTCCTACCGCGGTCAAATCGTCACGATGACCTATCCGCTGATCGGTAATTACGGAACAAACGAGCTCGACAACGAGAGCAGTGAACCGCACGTACGCGGGTTTGTGGTGGGAGAATTATCTCCCATAACCAGCAATTGGCGCGCAGCTGGATCGCTCGATGAATATCTGAAGCGTTCGAAGATCCCTGCGATCCAAGGGGTGGATACTCGAGCTCTCACCAAGCATCTACGGGTTCGCGGAGCGATGCGGGCTTGCCTGACAGACGAAGCTCTCTCTCCAGAAGACGCGGTCGCCGCGGCTCGCAATGCCCCGCCAATGATCGGCTCTGATTACGTTCGAGAGGTCACAACGCCTGAGGCGTTCGAATGGGACCCAGAAGATCGTTTGAGCCGGGAATGGACTTTGATAAAGGGCGCCGACACTGCAGCGATTGAAGAAAACGGTCAAGCCTTCAAATCGTTACCTCCGAAGCGGCATAATATCGTTGCTTACGATTACGGTATTAAAACCAACATCCTGCGCCGGCTGCGCCAGCATGGGTTCGGAGTGCGAGTAGTCCCGGCCGCGACCACAGCCAAAGAGGTGCTGAGTTTGAAACCAGATGGCGTCTTCCTATCCAATGGCCCGGGAGATCCCGCCCCGCTGACCTATATTCACAAAGAACTCAGCGAACTGGTCGGCAGATGCCCTATCTTCGGGATCTGTCTCGGCCACCAGCTACTAGGTTATGCTTACGGCGGGAAAACATTTAAGCTGAAGTTCGGTCACCGTGGAGGGAATCAACCGGTCAAAGACCTGGCCACCGGGAAAGTAGCGATTACTTCACAGAATCACGGGTTCGCTGTGGATCCGGATTCATTGCCCTCCGACGTGGAAGTATCCCACATCAACCTGAACGACGGCACGGTTGAGGGTCTGCGTCATCGGAACCATCCTGTGTTCAGCGTGCAATACCATCCGGAAGCTGCTCCTGGGCCACATGACGCCACCTACTTTTTCGCTCAATTCCGCAAGCTGATCGACGAAACGAAGGCGGGCAAATAAATTCACCACAAAGACACAAAGGCCACGAAGACTGGATTTCGTGAACAGAGAAACAGGTTTTTAAGAAAATCTTTTTCTCTTCACCTCCGTGTTCTTTGTGCCTCTGTGGTGAAATTCTGGTTTTAGCTGTGATATCGCCCCACCAACAGACTAGCGTACCGGCGGTTATCTGCCCTCACACCGAGGCCTGGGACGGCTCGTCCTTAGATGGACTGGCCGGTTGTTGGTCTACCGCCAGCCGCGTTTTCCTGTCAGATAACAGGAGCGGCCGGCCGCCGGTCTGGGGCACCGAAATCCGCGTCGGTTGGCATCGAGACGAACTCCTGGTCCTTTTCGTCTGCCAAGATCCAGACCCGTGGGCAACCCTCACGGAACGGGATGCTCCCCTCTGGGAACAAGATGTCGTCGAGATTTTTGTCGATCCGTTCGGAGATCTGGATTGTTACTTCGAGTTCGAGGTTAATCCGCTGAATACCGTATTGGACGTCTTTGTGCGGCGTGTTTGGAGCGGGATGCGAAAGGATTTCGCCTGGAACTGTGAAGGACTCCGTACAGCAACCGGTTTATTGGCTTATGGATGGGTGGCAGGACTGGCTATCCCCTTCAAAAGCTTGGGCGAATGTGACGCCTCTCGTTGGCGGATTAACTTTTGCCGGATCGAACATCCAAAGGATCAACCTCGCGAGCTTTCGGCTTGGTCTCCCACCTTTAGCGGGACTTTCCATTTACCGGAACGGTTCGGGGTTCTGAATTTCGAACGCGGTTAGGAGTTGACGGGATCGTGAGACACGAGGCATTTGTGGGCCCTGGTTTCTGGATGGGACCTATGGGACTCATGGGACCTATGTATCAGATTTCATTAGTCCCATAATTCCCATCGGGTAGCGGCGCTGCTCGCAGGTTCAGATCCTGAGACATACGTAACGCGGGACACACCCGTCCTAGCTCCTAGATTCCAGCTCCTACCTCCCTGGCTTTTTTTCACCAAGCCGCGCGTATCTCGTTTGAAAACTACAGCTTGTGAAGACAATTTCCCGTATGCCTAAGGAGGAACCTCTGGTTATCCAAGGCACGATCACCGAAGTCCTACCAAATACGATGTTTCGGGTGACGCTGCCAAACGGCCAGAAGGTTCTCGCCCATATCAGTGGAAAAATGCGGAAAAATTTCATCCGCATCGTCCCCGGCGACAAAGTGGAAATCGAGATTTCCCCTTACGATATGAGTAAAGCTCGAATTATTTTCCGCGAAACTTAACACTCGCCTCAGGTGCCTGCGCCGAACACGTATAAACTCTCGACGAGTTGAAGGCGGAGGACGCCTCGAAGGGCCTGCCTTGAGCAAGCATAAGGCGCGTCGAAAGGTTGATTTTCGAAATTAAAACCCGAGAGTGTTTTATAGTTCAGAGGTTAATCCACTCTCCACTTAGAAGACATAATTTTGGCACGAACTATGGAAACCAGTCCAGACTCAGATGAAGCAGCGGGCAGATCAAAAGAACATTTGAAAGCTGCGGCTGACGATTTCAAAACTGCGGCTAGCGCCAAGGCCGACGAAATTCGGAAAGCCGCGGAGAAAAAGGCGGACGAGCTCAAGGCGGCAGCAGAGAGCAGAGCTCGCGAATTTCGTGGAGCGGCAGAAACGGCGTGGTCAGATGCTCAGTCAAGGGCAAAATTTTGGCAGAGCGAAGGAGAAGCTTACGTGCGAGAAAACCCAACTAAGGCGATACTGATGGCGTTAGGCGCCGGTTTTCTGCTCGGTCTGTTTCTTCGCAAATAATCTATGAGTTCAGATGCTCCGGTTGGAGCTGAATCGGAGCGCTCATCGACTGCCGACTCGGTTAAACACTGGGTCGCGGCGTTTCTCCGTTACCTGGAACTCCGGCTCCAGCTCTTGGGACTGGAAGCTAAGGAAGCCGGATTACACCTGTTAATTATCGGCCTCCTGGTAACGGGTGTGTTGGTGTTATTTGCCGGCTTTCTGGTGATGTTTGCAGTCTTCCTGCTTTACCTGATCATCACTATACTACATTGGGAATGGGGCTGGGGAGCCCTGCTTTGCGCTGGAATTCTCCTAGCCGGAAGTTTGGTTGCCGCGATTATCCTTCGCTACCGAGTAATCCGGCCAATGTTCCGTATGACCTTAGATGAGTTGCAAAAGGATCGAGAATGGCTCCGGTCAACGACGAGAAACGTCGAATAATCGATGAACTGGAGAGAACTCGAGCTGATCTAGCCGGCGCCAGTGCCGGCTTGCAAGGTCAGCTCAATTTCCAGCACCGTTTTTCGGTAGCTTGGCAAAAAAACCGTTGGGTTTGGTTAAGCTTCATGGCGTTCTTCGGTTGGATACTATCGCGGTTACCAAGGCGGACGAAAAAGATCTATATTGACAAAGGCGGCGCTCGCGTCCGGCCTCCCGGCAAAGGCTTTGCCGGCACGATAGCAGCCCAACTTTGGTCCGTTGCCTGGACAGTCGCTAAACCGGCTTTGATCGCTTATTTGGCGAGGAAAATGGGGAAGAAGGCTTAGCCCCGTAGGGATGAGGCCCGAACGAATCCAAAACAGAGGGGGTCGCATGCGTAAGAAGTTGTCACACGCTTAGGGAGCCGCGGCTAACGACACGATTCGGACGAAAGACGTCGCTTGTGAGGCAGATTGTCAGCGGTAAGGGAACGCGGCTCCCCTCCGACCTGGGTGGTGCTTTCGGCATTGTCGACGTTCGCACCGTTCAACGGATGAGCAGAAGCTCATCCCAACCGAAGTTACACTTTCCTACCAAACTTCTTCTCCAACTCTGAATAACCGATCTGGATCATGGTGGGGCGTCCATGCGGGCAGCAATAGGGTAACTCGCAAGCCAAGAGGTCCTTCACCAATTGACCAATTTCGGCGGCGTGAAGCTGATCATTGGCTTTCACGGCGTAGCGGCAAACCGTCTTTGCAATAACGTCTTCGCCCAGACGGAGACGCGAGGTGCTTGAGGTAAGAGAACCAAGCTCATCTACGAGCTGGCGGATGGTATTTGCAGGATCTTCTATCCGCAAAAACTGCGGAATCCCGTCGATCTTCAACGTGGACTCGCCAAACGGTTCGACCGAAAACCCCATCTTCTGCAAGCTGGGAGCATTTAGCAGCAGCCAATCATGGTCTTTTGGCGGCAGCCTTAATACGATTGGGATGAGCAGCCGTTGGCAAGGGACGCCGGCAGTTTCGGTTTCACGTCGCAGACGCTCGAAAAGAATACGCTCATGAGCGGCGTGCTGATCCACCAGAACCAATCCCTCTTCGTTCTCCATGAGGATGTAGAGTTTTCCTAACACACCGAGCAGGCGAAACTCGGAGGTCGGGGTTTCCGTACCGTCCTGCGGGAGACTCGTCGAAAGCGCCTCGGTTTCGCTTCCGGCTGAAACCGGCATCGCCGTTTCCGAGGGATAAATCTGTGGCGATGCTAATCCATCTTCTTTTTGCTGTGGTTGCGAAAACTCGTGCCAATCTTTCCGCAACGCGAACTGCTCCACCAGAGGCACGAGTGGCGCCACGGGCTCGGCCCCGGCCGACGAAGCTAAAGGGAGAGACGGGGCGAAGTCTGCAGCATCCGGTACGGGGGATGATCGCGGACTGGTGAATGCCCGACTCCAATTAGCGCGGTCCGAGTCGAGTGTTTTCCGAACCGTTCCCGCCAAAGCCTGGCGAATTACATCCGGATTGCGGAACCGGACTTCCCGCTTGGCCGGGTGCACATTAACGTCAACGTCGGCAGGATCCAGATCCAGAAAAAGAAACACCAGCGGATACTGCCCTTTCATCAACGCGGTGTGATAGCCTTCCCGTAGAGCGTGTTGGATGGTCAGGTTGTCGACCGCACGCCCATTAACAAAAATGATCTGTTCCGCCCGGGTAGGCCGGCTAACCCCGGCTTTACCTAGAAACCCGCGAATGGAGATCCCGTCAACAGCGGTAGACTCGATCTCGACCACCTGTTTCATGATCTCGTCGCCTCGCAGATCCGAAATGCGAGTCGCCAATGACCGCGTCGGAGGTAACTGAAAAATCACTGCTTGATCCCGCAAAAGTACAAAACCGACCTCTGGATGACCTAGCGCTTGCAGCATCAATTGGTGTTGAACGTGGCTGGCTTCCGTGTTTTCCGTGCGCAAGAATTTTCGCCGGGCCGGCAGATTGTAGAAGAGATGTTTGGCTTCGACCAACGTCCCCGGGGCTTCACCACAAGCCCGGACGGTATCTATCTTTCCGCCATTGACCAAGATCTCCGTTCCTTCGATCGCATCATTAGGACGGGTAGCCAACCGAAAGCGAGAAACGCTGGCGATGCTCGGCAAAGCTTCTCCACGAAAACCAAGCGTATGAATGTTTGCAAGGTCATTGCCGGTCCGAATCTTACTGGTGGCGTGGCGTTCCAGACTTAAGAGAGCGTCGTCCCGATCCATGCCAAGGCCGTTGTCCACCACGCGCACCAGGCTGGCGCCGCCTCTGGCTATGGCGATTTCAATTCTGGTAGCTCCGGCGTCCAGACTGTTTTCGACCAGTTCTTTGACCACCGAAGCAGGCCGCTCCACGACCTCGCCCGCTGCCACTTGTGAAGCGACTTCGTCCGGAAGCAAAGCGATCCGACCCATTTTCCAGGGTACCGCAGTATGGGGTGCTGCACAACGAGAGGGCGAAACCACTAGAGGTGAAAAGTGAAAGGTGAAAGGTAGGCCCGAGACCACCGTGAGCGGAGAGAGAAATGATGAGCAGCGGACGGGTGGCAGCCTCGCGATCACTGGACGCTCGCCAGACCACTTTTCACCTTCCACTTTTCACTTTTCACCTTCCCCCTCGCCACCGTTGACGTCCTAGGGACTTACCGTTTAAGTTAAGGGATAGCCATGATTACGGTCACTCAAGCAGCCATTCGGCACCTCCAAGAGCTGGTCTCGGAAGATCCGAGCTACAGTGACAAAGGGTTACGCATCTTTGTCGAAAACGGAGGCTGCGCTGGTCAGCAATACGGCATGCAGTTTGATTATCCTAAGGCGGATGACCATCGGATCGAAAGCAACGGAGTATCTGTACTCATCGACCCGAAGAGCGCCGAGTACTTGCATGGATCAACCGTGGACTTTACGGATGGGTTGACCGGCTCAGGTTTTAAAATTGATAATCCTAACGTTGTCCGCAGTTGTGGTTGTGGAAGTTCATTTGAAGTCTCCGGGGAGAAGCGCTGATTTCTATACCGTCCCGGAATCAGCTAACGACCAATGAAAGCAGTAGAGCTCGGGCGCACACGAGGACGTATGCCCCCACCTGAGGGCTCGGACGGTCTTTTCGGTTGGACGGTTGTTATTCTGCTGCTTTGCGGTGTAGCCGTTGTTTGCTGGATCGGAACTTTCTACGTCTTCGATCACCCGGAACAACCCTTCAACTACCAGCTGTTGGCTAAGCTCAACAAGGTGGTGCCGCCGAAGCGCTTCGAATTAACGGCTGCTCCAGCGGGAGAATTCCTGGGACCCGACAAACTGCTGGAGCGTTTCGGAGCAATGACCGCCACCGGCCTTCAAGACGAAAGCAATAATCTGGTTCGATCGTTCCTGCGCAACTACGACCACCAGGTAGGTAAAGTTCCGTACATAACCGGAAAGTACACGGTTTTGGACGCCTTTCCGATGACCGAAAATCAATACTTCGGCAGCGGGGTGGTGGCGTTGGCGCAATCAAACGACGTCCCCACGATTTATGTGGAAGCGGTCTTCCCCGGAGCAAAAGAACAGCTTGCCAGCATGCAGCGAGTGCTGGTCACCGGATTGGGATTGGAATTGCGACGATCGTTTGACCTGACCGCCATCGTTCATATCACGAACCTGGGGGGCGGACGGCTGCTATTCACTTGTATGCCGCTACTCTACTCTTCGTATGGCCAGAGTGGCAGCAGCTTCCAGCTTGAACCTCCCGCGGCCCTTTACGTAAAGGGCGGGTTGCCCTTGGTAAGTAACAACCAGTTTGAAGCGGCCGAAACCCGGTTTGCGCAATATCGGCGAGCTGCCGGCTCGCAGTTGGCATCGACCAATGCTCCTTCCACTAAGGTTCCATCAAGTAACGCTTCGCCTAGCGCCTCAGCCTTTAACAGTCCTACTCTGGTAGCCGCTTTGCGCGCCGCACCGGTATCAACTCCGACGCCCGCTCCCTTGGTGAAGCAGCCTCACGCCAGCCCTACCCCGAAACAACCGGTGGCAGCCGCAACACCCGTGAGCCGTCCTA
>Ga0210406_10001529_pt1 | contig 28000 bp, 37 predicted proteins | sample IncBWC30MmetaG_FD_155454 | JGI IMG/M metagenome (GOLD analysis project Ga0210406, IMG submission 155454) | Forest soil microbial communities from Barre Woods Harvard Forest LTER site, Petersham, Massachusetts, United States - Inc-BW-C-30-M | ecosystem: Environmental > Terrestrial > Soil >... | reverse complement strand
GGGATGGCCCTGGAGGAGCTCCCAGAGGCGCTCCGGGGCCCACACCCAGCGGACGCGCACCCGTGGGCGACGACCGCGTTGGATGCATTGGACGGCGCTCTCCCGGACGAAGCGGCGGGCGCGGGCCACCTGGTACTTGCGGACGCGGACGCTGAAAAATAGGCTGACCGGGCACGGGACGGCCGGGTATCGCACGCGTAGCGATCGGCACGCCGGGCTGCACAGGCTTCGGAGGCGGAGCCTTGTAAACGGGCCGCGGTCCGGTCTGCGGAACAATCATGCGTGGCGGCGGTGGCCCCGGCGCCGCAGGCTTGCTGGCCACAGGAGCACTGGGCGGCGCAACCGACGCTGCGGGCGGGGGAGCGGCCTGTGCCATGATCTCCTCAGGAGCGCTGGGCGGCGCAGCTGGAGGTAGTGCAACCGGCCGCGGTGGCGCTGGAGTCGATGGAGTCGATGCTGCGGGCGCGGGTGGTCTCACCACGGGCGGAGCCACCGGAACTCTCGCGACCGGGCGAGCCACAGTTTGCGGCGTGATGAAGCGAGGCGCGGGTGGCGGCGGTGGCGCCGCAGGCTTCGCGGCTGCAGGTGGAGTCGCCGGAGGTGCAGGCGGGGCTGCTACCTTGGTCTCGATGGCGGGCGCCGGCGGGCGCACGGGCGGCGCAGGCGGCGGAGCCGGGGTTGTCGCAGCCTGCTGTTGCTTGGTGATGAGCTTGAGCACATCGCCGGGTTTGGAGATGTGCGACAGGTCAATCTTGGTTTTGATTTCGTCAGCTTCCCGACCGGCGCGCGCCCTGGAAGGCGCGGACTGGGCCTCGGCGGCGGCGCGGAAATGCGCGCGCACCTTTTCTGCTTCGTGCTCCTCGACCGAACTCGAGTGCGTCTTCTTCTCTGTAACTCCGACTGCGACCAGGACATCAAGAATCGCCTTGCTCTTGACTTCCAGTTCCCTGGCCAGATCGTTGATTCGAATCTTACTCATCCGCCCTTTCTTGGCCCCGCCACCGCTCCCTAAGTCTTCATAGCATCCTCACGGAGTCAGCGTTGCACACCGCTCCGCCATCTGGGCGACGGACGCGGAAAATCCTGATCATTCTTTTGGTTCGGCAGAGACGTCTTTCTCTCCGCCCTCGGTCGGCGCAGCCGCTTCTTCCGCGCTCGCTTCGCTTTCGTCGGCCGCCGCGGCGTCTTCCTGAACGTCGCCTTCGACGGGCGCTTCTTCCGCTACGACTTCGCTCGCCGTTTCTTCCGAAGGAACTTCCAGCGCCTCGCCCTCGGTCACTGCTACGGCGGCTTCTCCGCCCTCGAGGGTGGCGAAATAATTATTCACCGCCAGGCTGATTTTTTCCACCGTTTTGGGCCCGATACCTTCGATGGCTTCCAGTTGTTCCGGGGTCATATCGGCTAAGGCCTCGACCGTAGTAATTCCGGCCGCGCCCAGCTTCTCGATGAGGCCTTCCCCGAGGCCGGGAACGCTCTCCAGCGGGGTGGCCGTCTGCGAAGTCAACGCCGACATCTGCTGCTCCACTTCCTGGCGCTTCTCTTCCTCGCTCTTGATGTCGATCTTCCAGCCGAGCAGCTTTGCCGCCAGGCGAACGTTCTGTCCCTTTTTGCCGATGGCCAGAGACAACTGTGTGTCGTCGACCACGACCTCGAGATGCTTCTCCATAGCGTCCACGACCGTGACGCGGCTGACCTTGGCCGGCTGTAGAGCCTTTTCGGCGAACGTAACCGGATCCTCGTGGTACTCGATGATGTCGATCTTCTCGCCGCGCAGTTCGCGAATAATGGACTGCACGCGCATGCCTTTCATGCCCACGCACGCGCCGACCGCGTCCACGTCTTTGTCTTTCGACATCACCGCGATTTTGGTGCGCTCGCCTGCTTCACGGGCGATGGCGCGGATCACCACCGTTCCGTCGTAGATCTCAGGGACTTCGGTCTGGAACAGGTTCTGTACGAGTTCCGGCGCCGCCCGCGAAACCACAACCTGGGGTCCCTTGGAAGCCTTTTCGACGCGCACGATAACGACGCGAACGCGCTCGCCGATCGCGAATGACTCCAGCCGCGACTGCTCCTTGCGGGGCATCCGCGATTCCGCCTTGCCGATGTCGAAAATCACGTCCGGACCTTCGACCCGCTTCACAGTCGCGTTCACGATCTCGCCGACGCGCGAAATGTACTCGTTGTAGACAGTGTCGCGCTCGGCCTCTCGGACCTTCTGGAAAATCACCTGCTTGGCAAGCTGCGCCGCGATCCGTCCCAGAATTCCTTCGGTCACTTTGGGGATCTGCAGTTCTCCACCTACTTCGACGGTCGGATCGACTTTGCGAGCGTCTTCCAACGTCACTTGCAGGGTCGGATCTTCAACCTGCTCCGTGCTCTCGACCACGGTCTTGACGGCAAACGCGCGAATCTTGCCCGTATCCTTGTCCAGTTCCGCTCGCAGGTTTTCCTGGGTCTTGTAGTATTTGCGGGTCGCGACCACAATCGCATCCTCAACCGCACTCACAACAATTTGCGGATCAATCCCTTTTTCCCGACTCAGCGCGTCGATCGTGTTGTAGAGCTCGCTTGCCATAAAGATGATTCCGATTTAACCCTGACTGTCGTGCTGCAGGTTTCAAAGTTTCAGGTTTCAGAGTTTCAAAGTTTCAAAGTTAGAAGCCTTTCGACTCTCTGCAACTCTTCAAACTCCTTGAAACTTCGCAACTATCAGACCTTGAAACTTAGATCTCAGGCACCAGATTCGCTTTCTCAACGTTCGCCAGTTCGATTTCAACTTTCTGCGCCGCGTCGAGCGCGGGGCGCTTCTTCTTCCGCGCCTCGCTCAGATCTATCGTCAGCCTGCCGTCGCGAAGACTTTCCAGTCGTCCTTCAAAATGACGGTTGCCGTTCACTGGCTCACGCGTCATGAGTTTTACTTTGCTGCCCGCGAATCGCTCGTAATCCGCTGCGCGATTCAACTTGCGATCCAGCCCCGGCGAAGAAACCTCAAGTACGTAGCTTCCACCCGGCACCACATCCTCGACATCGAGGATCGTTCCAAATTCCCGGCTGAACAATGCGCAATCTTCGTGTGTCACGCCGCCCGGCTTATCCAAGAAGACCCGGAGCATCCGGGTCTTGCCCCCTCCGCGCAGTTCGATCTCGACCACTTCCAACCCACTGGTGGCCGCCACGCGCTCGGCAATCGCCCGCACGCGGTCTTCTTCAAATGCCATGAATTCAATGAGTTACCAGCATCCCGCCCGCAGAGGCCCGACACAAACTAAAAAGTGGGCTTGCGCCCACTGGTGTGCCTCGCCAAATGCTGGTACTACACAACAGTTTTCAATACTTGAATATACGCTCGTTAAGCGTAAAAGACAAACGACAGAACCCGTGTCGGGCAGACGAATTCCGGGGTTTCGGGGCGCCGAAAACTCCTCATCAAGAGATGCTCCCATGCAGAAATGGGTTGCGGCTGGAACTACTGGAAGTTTGAAATCAGAACCACGTTGCTATTGCGGTTGCCGCGGGCCAAGGCTAGCTGTTTGCCGTCGAGCGACCATGCGAAATCAAGGATCAGATCGGTTTTGAAGTGTGTCAGTTGCTTCGCGGGTCCGCCGCTCAGGGGTTGCTCCCAGAGATTGCCGACTCCATCGCGGGTCAAGACATAGTGCAGTGACTTGCTGTCTGGCGACCAGGACAACCCGAACATTCCCGCGGGAGCGTCGAAGTGATAGACGACATCCCCGCCCTGCGCCGGGACAGCCGCCAAGACCGATGGGCTGGTAGGCGTTTTTCCCCAGAGGTGTACCGCGACCAACTGGCCGTCGGGAGATATCGCGATGCGTGGCCGATCGATATTCTCTGTGAGTTTCGTAGTTGCACCGCCCTCGACCGGAATCCTCCAAGCGCTGGCTCCGGTGCTGGGGTTCGTCGCAGTAAAAGCAACCCACTTGCCGTCGCGCGAGCAGTCGATCTTGGAGAACTGCCTCATCGTGATGGAACCCACCTTGGTGAGCTGCATCGGATTGCCACCATCGGCATCGACGCGCCACACGTCTGTCGTTGCTCCGGTCCGCACGACGTAGACCAGATAGCGTCCGTCGCCACATGCCGCGGGGAGTGTCTGCGCAGCCTCCCGCAATGCAAGATGGGTAGTCGTTCCGCGCTCCGCCGGCATTGTTTCGATATGCCCATCCGACCCCGCAGTCACCAGCTTGCCATCCCCGGTCCAGCCCACCGACGCATGAGGTTCACCGGAGCTCACTTGTTGAGCATCATCGAGAGTTCCCGCTCGTCCTACCCATAGATCAGCAGTGGGGCTGTCTTGCATCACTGCAAGAGTCTTACCGTCCTGTGTAAGGCTGAGGCAGCAAGTTGAATAGTCGGTTGGATCGTTGGTAAAGCGGCGGACCTCACCGCCGGGGTTGCGCACGTACCAGATCTGCCCGCGTGCTCCGGGAGATCCCGCACGGATTGCCAGCAGGAGTCCACTGCCGTCCGGCAGCCAGACCGGGGGACCCAAGGCTGAACCCGCTTCCGGCGTATACAAGTTGCGCGCCGTGCCGTCGGCAACCGAAACCAACTTGAGAACGGGGTGCTGACCATCAGCCACTTCCCACAGGGTCAAGGCGATCGACTTTCCATCGGGCGACCATGCCGGAGTCGCAATATATCCCGCGCTGACGACTGAGGTGAAACTCGCCAGCGTGCGTTCCCCGCCGCCCTCAGACGAGGCAACCATCAGGTTCCACAAATTCTTGTCGGGCGTTCCCCGCAGATAAGCGATCTGCTTTCCATCCGGCGAGAAGGTGACACCTGTATCGATATCCTTTACGAGTTGCGTACTGGCTCCGCCCAGGGAAGCCATTTTGTACAGGTAGGCATAATTCAGCGTCTGCTTGTCGGAGCGAACGAAGTAAAGGTAGTTGCCATCGGGAGAGAAGCTCAGTCCGTTGAAGGCAATTTCCTCGGGCGGGATAACCTGCACATCGCTGCCCGTCGCCACCTGCCGCACCCAGAGACTTTCTTTTTCTCCGTCACGTACGACCCAGCCGACGTAGCGGCCATCGGGAGAAATAGTGAGGTCGGAAGCTCTCCCATTCTGCGTGAGCGGTACGATCTGCATGTTCTGCAGGTTGAAATTCCCGCCGCCCCCGTGACCCGCGAACTTATAGATGCCTAAGGCTGCAAGAGCCACAACCACGGCCGCCAGCCCAGCCCAGACCAACTTGCCGCCTCCCTTACCTCCTCCCTCTTCGGCCGCGGGTGTTTTGCCACTCGAACTTGCGGCAGAAGAAACGGACGCAGCCGCTGCAGAACTGCTGGCCGCCTGTCGAACCTTTCCGGAACTGGTATCGCGCTTGAGGCGCTTCAACTCGGCGCGCATTTCATTCGCACCTTGGTAGCGCAGGTCTTTGTCCTTCTCGAGTGCGGTGCGGATGATTTCTCCCAGCTTCACTGGCATTGCCGGATTGATGTCAGTCGCCGACGGCGGTTCGTGATTCAGAATCCCGTCAAAAATCAGTGCCGACGTCTCGCCCGCAAACGGCAAGCGGCCCGTCGCCATCTCGTACAGCACGGCGCCGAAGGAAAACAGATCGCTGCGTGCGTCCAGTTCCTTGCCTTTCGCCTGCTCCGGCGACATGTAGGCGACAGTACCGACCGCGGTGCCCGGGCTCGTAAGATGGGGCTCGACGCCGCCGGTCATGGTGTCGTCCTGCTGCGCCCGCACACCAGACTCCAGCTTCGCCAAGCCGAAATCCAGCACCTTCGCGGGCCCGCGCTTCGTCACAAAAATGTTCGCGGGCTTGATGTCGCGATGGATGATGCCCGCCGAGTGCGCCGCATCCAGAGCGTCGGCAATATCGATGGCGAGGGACAAGAGCGTTTCGAGATCCAGCGGCCTTCCGGCGATGCGATGCTTCAACGTCACGCCATCCAGGAACTCCATGGCGATGAACGCCTGGCCATCTTCGTTCCCGATATCGTAGATCGTGCAGATGTTCGGATGGTTCAGCGCCGAAGCTGCCTGCGCTTCGCGCTGAAAACGCGCCAGGGCCTGCGGGTCCTTAGAAACCTCTTCCGGCAGGAATTTGAGGGCGACAAAGCGATGGAGACGGGTGTCTTCGGCCTTGTAGACCACGCCCATCCCACCGCCACCTAACTTCTCAACGATTTGATAATGCGAGACGGTTCGGCCAATCATGGGCGTGGTTGTTGGGGGAGCGGTCCAAAGGCAAGGGAATGGTAGTCGGAAGAGGGCGAGGCGTCAAAGATGTTCTAATCAGTTCATGATTTCATGGGTGAAGCGCACCCGCCAGAACCACTGCTGCAAGGCAGCCTGTGTGGCTTTGACGATATCGTTTCCGCTCTGCGACGTGTAGTACACGCTCGAGGCTTCCGCAGCAACATTGTTGTTGTCGACGGTAATCGTGCCAGTTCCCCCGGATGCGTTGAGGATCACATTGTTCACGTTGGCTGCCGTAGGGAATCCACTGGTGATATCCAGGGACCGGATGCAGCCGCTGCCACCCTGAGCCTGGCACGCGGCGCTGATACCCACGAACATAAAATCCTTGGCCAGGCGCGAATTGAAAAACTCTGTCAAGGGAGAGGCCAAGACACCCGTTGTATTGCCTGCCGACAACGCGAGCGGCCCATTGGACTTCGCGGCATTCAGTTTGAATGTTGCATCAGCAAACCCGATGTTGTAGAGCGCCGCTCGCTGTGTGCCTGTGGCATCGTTCCCTACGACATACAAGAATGCCGTTCCGAAAGCGGCGCCGGAGTAATAGGCATTGTTGAAGTCGCCTTCCAGAACCGCGCTCGCACTAGTGGTGCCAACGTTTACGACAACCTTACTGGCAGCGGTCAGGTTCGTATCGGCCTGCGCCGCCACAGCATTCGCTCCGGTTCCGCCTCCAGCGAATGCATACACCTTCTGTCGGCTGGAATCCACTACCACGGGTGCGGCAGTGATTCCAGCACCCGAAAATACAAATGTCCCGGAGACCACGACCGCCGGGGAAACGGAATCTCGATGTAGGGAGTCGCTAAGCAAATCCCGAGCACCGTTTCACCCAAGCGTTAACGCGTAAGGTACTCCCGGGAAGACATGAGAGACTGGCCGGTTGTGGAACTGCTCCCTGGCTTTTATGCGCAGAATACTTCATCCATCGTGAAGGGGCACAGGGTTACTAAAACGAGGCGACGGACGACTCGGGATTGACGACCAGCATTTGCCACTCTGCGCTCGTTCTCCCTAAAATAGGGAGATACCCTGATCGCGGAATCCAAATATGATTCATTTTCCTGTTCCTGAAGCACTCACCTTCGACGATGTCCTGCTGCTGCCCTCGCGTTCCGACGTTATTCCCGCGCTGGCCAGCACGCAGACACAACTGACCCGTAACATTCAGCTCAACATTCCGATTGTCAGTGCGGCCATGGACACGGTAACCGAATCGCACATGGCCATCGCGATCGCGCAGCAAGGTGGCATCGGAATCGTTCACCGCAATCTCACCATCGAGCAACAGGCCAATGAAGTCGACAAGGTGAAGCGTTCGGAAAGCGGGATGATCGTCGACCCGGTCACCATGTCGCCCGACGCCAAGGTCTCTGACGCGCTCGAGGTGATGCGGAAGTACAAGATCTCAGGCGTCCCGATCACCCAGAAAGACGGCCGCCTCGTCGGCATCCTTACCAATCGCGACCTCCGTTTCGAGACGCGCTTCGATGTTCCCATCCGCAACGTGATGACGAAGGACCACCTGATTACGGTTCCGGTCGGCACGACACTGGAAGATGCGGAAAAAATTCTGCACGAACATCGCGTGGAAAAACTCCTGGTCGTCGACGACAAGTACAACCTCAAGGGCCTGATCACCGTAAAAGACATTCAGAAGAAGCTGAAGTATCCGAACGCCGCCAAGGATTCACAGGGCCGGCTGCGGGTGGGAGCTGCGCTCGGCGCCACGGGAGATTTCCTGGAGCGCGCGCAAGAACTGGCCAAGGCTAAGGTGGACGTGGTTGCGATCGACAGCGCTCACGGCCACTCCACGCGCGTGCTGGAAGCCATCAAGGTCGTTAAAGCGAAGCTGCCGGAGATTGAGTTGCTGGCGGGCAATGTCGCGACTTTTGACGGGGCATGCGAGCTTGCGAAGGCCGGCGCTGACGGAATCAAAGTCGGGATCGGGCCGGGATCGATCTGCACGACACGGGTCGTGACGGGCGCGGGCGTTCCGCAGATTACGGCCATCGCCGAGGCCGCACGCGCCACCAAGGATTCGCAGGTTCCAATTATTGCGGATGGCGGCATCAAGTACTCGGGCGACATCACGAAAGCGTTGGCGGCGGGTGCCGGCGCAGTCATGATCGGATCGCTCTTTGCCGGCACGGACGAGAGTCCCGGCGAGCTCATCCTGTATCAAGGCCGCACCTTCAAGTCCTATCGCGGCATGGGATCGCTGGGCGCGATGGCGCAAGGCTCGAGCGAACGCTACTTCCAGAGCCCGGACGAAGCGTCCACCGGGATCCCAGGCATGAATGAGGGGGACGGAAACCGGTTGGCGAAGCTGGTTCCGGAAGGCATTGAGGGCCGCGTGCCCTATCGGGGCTCGGTCGCCATGATCGTGCATCAGATGGTGGGGGGCCTGAAATCGGGCATGGGATACTGCGGCTGCAGCACGATCGAAGAACTCCATCAGAAAACACGCTTCGTGCGAATCAGCGGCGCGGGCCTGCGCGAGAGCCACGTGCACGATGTCATCATCACGCGCGAGGCACCCAATTATGCGCTCGAGTAGGTCCAGCGGGCTTTTCGGACTGTGCTTGCTTTGAGTGCTTCCTCACAAGCAAGATCGTCCGCGTGGAAGGCATGGCTCGCCGCTGGGCTCTGGCTCGGACTGATTGCGTTTGCGTCTACAAATGCCATGTCCGCGGAAAAAACCGGCAGCCTGCTCTACCCTCTGCTGCATTTTCTATTGGGGCTGGACCCCATTCGCTTTCTCACCTGGCACTTCCTTCTGCGCAAGACCGGCCACGTAATCGGTTACGCGGTTCTCAGCCTGCTGTTCTATCGCGCATGGAAGGTGACCATTCCAGTTCGCGGGGATCCCAAGTGGTCGATCGTGTGGGCCCGCATCGCGTGCACGATGGCGATATTAGTAGCGTGTCTCGACGAATGGCATCAGAGCTTCCTGCCTTCGCGGACGGGCACAGTGCACGATGTTGTGCTCGATGGCACGGCCGCCCTGATCGCGCAGCTTTTAGTTTATCTGTGGTTGCGATTATGGCAGAGATCGAACACTTCCCCGCCCGCTGCCAAGAGCACGCGCAGGGTCATTTCGAGTAAGGCAGAAGCGTTGGAGTAGTTGCTTTGTGGAGCCCCGAGGGTAGCGTTAGCTTTTTGCATGGGGTTGCTGACGACTGGCGACTGCTGACTAGTAAAGCGCGTCGTACTTCGTGACGTCCCACTGGCCAACCTTCTTTTCCAGGGTCACCGAGAGCAGTCCGGTGTAGGCAGTGCTGTCGCCCGGCGCGTTCAACCGTTTGCCCCGGTAGTGAAGGATGCGCAGGGGCGGCTGATCTTCCCAATCGACCAATTGCCAGCCGATCAGCGGATGCTTGTCTTCGGAATCGCAGATGAACTTCGCATACTTCTTGCGATAGTCGTGTTCCCAGTTGGAAAGCTCGTCGCGGCATTTGCCGTCTTTCATCGAGCGCATGAATGCGGCGGCGGCTTTTTCGGAAGAGTGGTCGCGGAGAGGATTCAGTCGAATGGAGTCGGGAATGCCAGTGAGCGAATCTCGGTCCTCGGACTTGGCCAAGACAGCTGGCTGATTGTTCAGCCACGCAAGGTAGCCAAGAAAAATCAGCACCAGCAAGACGCCGGCGCCGACCGCGATGTACATCTGGTTCTTCGTGAACTCCATGGCTGTGGATAAAGTGTAGGTAAGGGACAACGGGAGCAACAAGTTACCGTCGTTAGGCTCGAAAGTACATGTACGGTAGGGCCTACCAACAGCGGACACAAAGAAACACATGAGGAAGCTTCCGTCGGTGAATCTCGGTGCACTCTGTGGTTGAAGCCTTTGATTTCCAGCAAAAAAGAAACGCGCCCAAAGACCGGGGGCGCGTTTCGATGAATCGTTTTTCTGACTGGCTGAGTTCTACTTTTCCTCGGTTTCCGTCTTGCCGCCGCCCTCGGAGCCTTGTGCCTCGGCATCGACCTTGGCTTGCGCATCGGCCTCTTCCATGGCCTTCTTGGCTTCCGCGACCCGCTTCGCGCGCGCTTCGGCGCGTTTTTCGCGCTTCTCGTCGAGCACCTTTTCACTGCCCAGCAGCTCGACGAACGCCTTCTCGGCGCCATCGCCCTTCTGCCAAGCCGTGCGCACGATGCGCAGGTAGCCGCCATTGCGATCGCCGAACCGGGGAGCGATCGTGTCAAACAGCTTGGTGACCGACTCGTTCGTCATCAGGTAAGACGCCGCCAGGCGACGCGCTGCCAGATCGCCGCGCTTGCCGAGCGTGATCATCTTCTCGACGTGCGGACGCATGGCCTTCGCCTTGGGAACTGTCGTCTCAATCCGCTCTTCCACGATGAGCGAAGTGACGAGATTGCGCAGCAACGAGCGGCGGTGCGCGGTGTTCCGTCCAAGTTTCCATCCAGCTACTTTGTGACGCATGGCAAAAACCTCAGTTCTCAGTTCTCAGTTGCCAGTTCTCAGTTGCTGGCAGCGAGGGGAAAATCTTGTTCTCAGTTCTCGACCACCCAGATCCCGTTCCTTCTGAGAACTGAGAACCGAGAACTGAGAACTTGCTTCTTACAGTTCGTCGTCCGCGCCGTAAGCCGACGCCGGCAGCACCTGGTTCGAAGTCGGTCCGGGAACGGCGTTGCCGTGCTCGTCGATCTTCATACCCAGGCTCAGCCCCATCGAGGAAAGAATCTCCTTGATCTCGTTCAGCGACTTGCGGCCGAAATTCTTGGTCTTCAGCATTTCGGCTTCGGTCTTCTGCACCAGCTCTCCGATGGTCTGGATATTCGCGTTCTTCAGGCAGTTGTAGCTGCGCACGCTCAGCTCGAGTTCTTCCACGGAACGGTTCAGATTCTCGTTCTTGATCTCGGGCTTGCGGTCGTCGGACGAGGCTGCGGTTTCGATCTCTTCCTCGAAGTTGATGAAGATATTCATGTGATCCTTCACCAGCTTCGCCGCCAGGCCGAGCGCATCCGCCGGAGTAATGGACCCGTTGGTCCACACTTCCAGGGTCAGCTTGTCATAGTCGGTAATCTGTCCCAGACGCGCCGCTTCCACGGTGTAGTTGCACTTGCGCACCGGGGAATGCACGGAATCAATCGGAATAAAGCCGATGCCAAGATCTTCATCGAAGTTTTTGTCGGCAGCCACGTAGCCGCGGCCGCGTTTCAGGCGCATCTCCATATCCAGCTTGCCACCCTCGCTTACCGTGGCAATGTAGACGTCCTTGTCCAGTACTTCGACATCGCCATCGGCTTCGATCATTCCAGAAGTGACAACTCCTGGGGCGTCGGCGCGCAGATAGATGGCTTTCGGCGCATCGCCTGCAAGCTTGAACGGAATCTGCTTCAGGTTCAGGATGATATCGGTCGCGTCTTCTACCACGCCCGGGATCGACTGGAACTCGTGCAGTACGCCTTCGATCTTGACAGCGGTTACGGCGGCTCCCTCGATCGAACTCAGCAGCACGCGGCGCAGAGCGTTCCCGATGGTGGTGCCGAAACCGCGCTCAAACGGCTGCGCCCAGAACATGCCGTACTTATCGGTAAGAGTGGCAGTATCGGTGGCGAGGCGTTTTGGTTTTTGAAAGCCCTTCCAAAGCATGTGTTTCTCCTTCGGCCATTTTGGCTCAATGCTGACGTCCTCGGTTGGCCCGAACCAAGTCAAATGTCAGCAGAGGCTGATCTGGCACGAAAATGGACCACAAAACTATTCGTCAGTCTCTAGTCGTCAGTCGCTGGCAAAAGCTTTCGCCGACGACTGAAGACTGGTGACTAGCGACTACTTGCTGTACAACTCCACAATCAGCTGCTCATTGACCGGCAGCTGAATTTCTTCGCGCTTGGGCAGCGACAGTACCTTGCCCTTGTAGTTGTCGCGGTCGATCTCGAGCCACGTGGGTGCGGTCTGATGACTGGCGAAGTCCTTTGCCAACTCCAGCATCGGCAGCTTCTTGCTACCCTCGCGTATCGTGATTTCCTGTCCGGCCGTCACTTCGAACGAAGGGATATTCACCTTTCGGCCGTTGACGGCAACATGCCCGTGGCGGACGAGTTGACGAGCCTGGCGCCGCGACATGGCAAACCCAAGCCGGTAGACGACGTTGTCCAGCCGCCGCTCGAGCTGTTGCAGCAGGATTTCGCCCGTCACACCCTTGGTGCGGAATGCCTTCTCGAAGTAGTTGCGGAACTGCCCTTCCTGCGTGAAATACATGCGCTTGGCTTTCTGTTTTTCACGCAGCTGCAGACCGTAGCCAACGATTTTGGCTTTGCGGTCCTTCCCATGCTGCCCGGGAGCGAAGTTACGCTTTTCGATCGGGCACTTGTCGCTGAAACACTTGGTGCCCTTGAGGAATAGTTTTATGCCTTCACGACGGCATAGACGGCAAACTGCATCGGTATAACGTGCCAAGTTTCTTCTCCTTTAGATGACCGGTTTACGGGTTTGGCTTCACCCTTCGTCCCGGACGGTAAAACAGCTGTCAGCTTTCAGTCGTCAGCTGCCAGCAAACCATTGTGTACACGCCAAAAACGCTATACGCGGCGTCTCTTTGGCGGCCGGCAGCCGTTGTGCGGAATCGGTGTGAAGTCTTTAATCGACCGGACTTCGATCCCCGAGGCGGCGAGGGCTCGAATCGCCGACTCGCGCCCCGATCCCGGACCACTCACGCGTACATCGACTGAGCGCACGCCGTGATCGCGGGCCATGTTGGCGGCGTTTGAAGCGGCCTGCTGCGCGGCAAATGGCGTGCCTTTGCGCGATCCGCGGAAGCCGAGCGAACCCGAACTCTTCCACGAAATCACGTTGCCCGCCATATCGGTGATGGTCACGATCGTATTGTTGAAAGACGCCTGCACATGCACCAGCCCGTGGGGGACGTGCTTGCGCTCTTTCTTCTTGAACGTCTTCTTCTTGCCTTTTTTCTCGGGAGCGGCTGCGCCGCCCGCTGCTGCTGGTTTTGCCATGATGAAGTTCTCAGTTCTCGGTTCTCAGCTCTCAGTTCGCCCGGTTCGCGTTCGTGCTGAGAACTGGGAATTGAGAACTGAGAACTGTTCTTATGTTTTTGCCGCGGCCTTCTTCTTGTTCGCGACTGTTCCCTTGCGCGGGCCTTTGCGGGTGCGCGCGTTGGTGTGCGTACGTTGCCCGCGGACGGGCAGGTTGCGCCGATGACGGTATCCGCGGTAGGAACCGATTTCGATGAGCCGCTTGATGTTCATCGAAACTTCCTTGCGGAGATCGCCTTCCACCATGCCTTCCGCTTCAATGACCTGGCGGATGCGGTTGACCTCGTCCTCGCTCAGATCCTGGACTTTCTTGTTCGGATCGACCTTGGCCTGCTCGAGAATCTTCGCCGAGCGCGGATTGCCGATGCCGTAAATGTAAGTGAGCGCGACCTTCGCGTGCTTGTTCCGCGGAAGATCGACGCCTGCAATACGTGCCATGTACTTAATCCCTTCTGCCTTGCCAGCCTTGTTAGCTGCTGGTCACCAGCTTCTGGCTTCTGGCAGCCAGTTTCGTTTAGTTCACTACCAACCAGCCACTAGCTGCCTTTAGCCCTGGCGTTGCTTGTGTTTCGAGTTCTCGCAGATCACGCGCACCACACCCTTGCGGTGGATGACCTTGCACTTGTCGCAGATTTTCTTTACGGATGCTCGTACTTTCATAATCCCAGCTTTCAGCTGTCAGCTCTCAGCCTTCAGCACAAATCCTATTTGTAGCGATAAACGATCCTGCCGCGATTCAGGTCGTAGGGCGATAACTCGACTGCAACCTTGTCGCCGGGCAGGATACGAATGAAATTCTTGCGCATTTTCCCGGAGACATGCGCCAGCACCTGGTGCTTGTTTTCCAGTTCCACCTTAAACATCGCGTTGGGCAGGGGCTCAATCACCACCGCCATGACTTCAATCGCGTCTTCTTTGCTCATTGACTCCTTATGAAGCTGTCAGCGACCAACTGGCAGCCCTCAGTTGCGCCTTCAGCGTCCTCCCAGCGTTCTTGACTGAAAGCTGGGAGCTAATGGCTTAAGGCTTCTACTCCGTCAAAATCACCGGCCCGTCTTTCGTGACCGCTACGCAATGCTCGAAGTGCGCACTGAAACTTCCATCGGCGGTCACCGCGGTCCACTTGTCGCCCAGCACCCGTGTTTCCGGCTTGCCGAAATTGACCATCGGCTCGATCGCGAGCACCATGCCCTCCCGCAATCGTGGGTTCGGGCCGCCCGACCGGTAATTCGGAACCTGCGGTTCCTCATGCAGCTTGGTCCCGATTCCGTGCCCGACGAACTCCCGCACCACGCTGAAACCCGCAGCCTCTACGTACTCCTGCACGGCACCGCTAATGTCGCTGACCGAATTTCCGATGCGCGCCTTCTCGATACCGCGGTACAGCGACTCCTCCGTCACCTTCATCAACTTTAAGAGCTCGGGCGAAACTTCCTCACCCACCGGGACGGTAATAGCCGAATCCCCGTAATATCCGTCGAGCACCACGCCGCAATCGACCGAAACAATGTCGCCCGCCGTCAGCTTGCGCTTTTCGGACGGGATGCCGTGCACAATTTCTTCATTGATCGACGTGCACAAAACGCACGGATAATCGTAATAGCCCTTGAACGCGGGCTTCGCGCCCAATTCCTTCATCTTTTGTTCGGCCGCGCGCTCCAGATCCATCGTGGTCGCGCCCGGCACTACCAGCGTGCGCAGATGATCGAGCACTTGCCGAACCACGCGGCCACTCTGCCGCATTTTCTCGATCTCCGCCGGAGATTTGCAAACGATCGCCATCTAGACCTGGTTATCAATAATGCAGAAAATCTGTGCCGTCACCTGGTCCATAGGCAAATCGCCGTTCACCGTCATTAGCCGGCCCTTGGCCTGGTAGTAGTCCGCTACCGGACGCGTCTGCACGTCAAACTCGCTCAGCCGTTCCCGGATCACTTCCTCGCGGTCATCCGCGCGGATGACAAGCTTCGTCCCATCAACGTCACAAAGCTCATCTACCTTGGGAGGTTGGAGGTGAACGTTATAGGTGCGGCCACAGGTAGGACACGAACGACGCCCGCTCAGCCGGCGTAACAACTCATTATAATTTACATCGAGCCGGATCACAATCGGCAACCTGTTGCAGCCACTTGACTTGTCAAAGAACTCGTTTTCCAGGAAGGCATCCAGCCAGCCTGCCTGCGCCGCCGTTCGCGGAAACCCATCCAGAATAAACCCGCGCCCGCAATCGATCTCACGAAGCCGGTCGGCCACCATCGGGCAAACCAGTTCGTCGGGTACTAGCTGCCCCCGCTCCATGACTTCTTGCGCTGCGCGACCCAGCGGGGTGCCGGTTTTTACGTTCTGCCGCAGAATGTCTCCGGTGGAGATCTGCGGGATGTGGTAGTGCTTTTCGATCCGCTTGCTCTGTGTGCCCTTGCCGGCTCCTGGCGGGCCCAACAGAATTACGGGTCCAATGGTGCGCGAGGTTTCCTGGGCCATCGAGGTGGCCACCTCCCTCGATTTCTGTTTGCCGGGCGACGTGGCCCGGCCTTATTCTCGTGCGAGCCCTCAAAACCCAGCCCGCTAGCGCAGCGAAGCTACCAACGGCGGCCCTTGATGCGCCCACTGCGCGGCGTGAACCCATCATAGTGGCGCATGATGAGTTGGGCCTCGATCTGCGTTACCGTGTCCATCGCCACACCGACGACGATCAGCAACGACGTTCCACCGAAGTAGAAGTTGACGCCCAGACCATGCGTCATCCAGACAGGAAGCTTGTCGAAGAACGTGCCCCCCAGCCACCACGGCAGGCTGTTCAGGTGAATGCCCGTGATCATCCATTCCGGGATGAACGAGATGATGATCAGGTAAAGCGCGCCCACCAGAGTAATGTGGGTGAGCACCTCGTTGATGTAGTCGGCGGTGCGCTTCCCCGGCCGAATGCCCGGGATGAATCCGCCATACTTCCGCATGTTGTCAGCAACCTCGCTCGGGTTAAAGACAATCGACACGTAGAAGTAGGCGAAGAAGATGATTCCGACCGCATACAGTAGCGTGTACAGCGGCTCGCCCCAGCCTAGTGCGTGGATCAAGGATCCGAAGTAGCGATTGTCCTTCAGTCCGTAACCGACGGTCTGTGGCAGCGTCAAAATCGACGACGCGAAAATCACCGGCATGACGCCACCCGCGTTCACGCGTAGCGGCAGGTGGGTGGATTGCCCACCCATTACTTTGCGTCCTACGACGCGCTTGGCGTACTGCACCTGGATTCGACGTTCGCTTCGTTCGACATACACGATGAACGCCACCACCACGACCATGACCGCCAGCAACATGGCAATCGCGATGGGGGTAAACGCGCCCCATGCGTTCGTCTTAACCTTGTCGTAGAGGTCGGCCACGCCGCGCGGCAGGCCCACGACGATACCGGCAAAAATCAGCAACGACATGCCGTTGCCCACACCGCGTTCGGTGATCTGCTCGCCCAGCCACATGATGAAAGCGCTGCCCGTGGTCAGCGTGAGCATGGTCATCAGGACGAAGCGCGGTCCCGGCGTCAGCACAAAATCCTGGCTGCCCTTGGTAAGACTGATTGCGATGCCGAACGATTGAAGCGCGCTCAGAATAACGGTCAGGTAGCGCGTCCACTGCGTAATCTTTTTGCGGCCGAGTTCGCCTTCCTTCTGCAGCTTGGCCAGCGGCTCGTAAACCACCGTCAGCAACTGCAGGATGATCGATGCCGTGATGTACGGCATAATGCCGAGGGCGAAGATTGTGAGCCGGCGCAACTGGCCGCCCGAGAACAGGTCGACAAACCCAAGAAAGCTTCCCCGGTTCTGTTCGAAGAATTGCGCGAGTTTGTCGGCGTTGATGCCGGGGGTCGGAATGTGGCCGCCCAGCCGATACACCGCCAGCATGGCCAGCGTGAACAGAATGCGCTTACGCAGATCGGGGATGCGAAATACGTTGGCCAGTTTCTCGAACATTACTGCAAGACCTCGAACTTGCCGCCGGCCTTGGTGATTTTTTCCTGCGCCGACTTGGAGAACTTGTGGGCCTGCACGGTGAGCGCCGTCTTCAATTCACCATCGCCGAGAATCTTCACCGGATGCTTGGTCTTGATCACTCCCGCCTTGCGCAGCACGTCGGGATTGATGGTTGTCTCCCCCAGCGCGGCCAGCGCCTCCAGATTCACGATCGAGTATTCCTTGCGGAAAATATTGGTGAAGCCGCGCTTGGGCATGCGGCGGTGCAGCGGCATCTGGCCGCCTTCAAAGCCGCGGATCATGCGCGAACCACTGCGGGAGCGCTGCCCCTTGTGACCACGCGTCGAGGTCTTGCCCATGCCCGACCCCATGCCGCGCCCAACGCGCTTGCGCTTTTCCGACGACTTCTTCGGTGCTCGTATGTTTGATAAGTTCATAGCTTCTGCTCGCTGTACTGCACAAGTTTCAAGGTTTCAGAGGTGCAACCCCGAAACCTTGAAACCTAGATCTCCACTATCTCAACCAAATGCGGCACCTTCTTCACCATGCCGCGGATTGCTGCCGTGTCGGGGCGCTCGATCACCTGATTCAAGCGTGTGAAGCCCAGTCCCTTGACCACCAGTTTGTGCTTAACCGGAGAACAAATCGCCGACCGCACCCACTTGATGTGCAGCTTCCCCGAACTTGCCTTCGATGTCGTTTTGCCAGCCATCACATTCCTCAAAAGCTTTCAGCTCTTAGCTTTTAGCTCTCAGTTCTGGGCCTTCAGTCCCACCCGCCCTTGCTTTCACTGAGAGCTGATGGCTGAAAGCTTTTTCTAAAGTTCTTCCGCATTCTTGCCGCGCAGCGCCGCCACGGCTTCCTTGTTCTTGAGCTTCTTCAGCGCGTCGAAGGTCGCCTTGATCACGTTGTGCGGATTCGTGGTGCCAATCGACTTGGTCAGCACGTTCTGCACGCCCGCCGACGTCATCACCGCGCGCACGGCGCCGCCCGCAATCACGCCCGTTCCTTCAGGAGCCGGCTTCAGCAGTACGTGTCCCGAACCAAAGCGGCCGAGGACCAGGTGCGGAATCGTCGTCTGCGTCAGATTCACCTTCACGAGGTTTTTCTTCGCCGACTCGATCCCTTTGCGGATCGCTTGCGGGACTTCTTTAGCCTTGCCGGAACCGTATCCCACGACGGCCGCGCTCGGATCTCCGACCACGACCAGCGCCGCGAACGATAGATTTTTGCCGCCCTTCACGACTTTGGTGACGCGATTGATCGCCACTACCTGATCTTTCAACTGGTAGTGACCTGCATCGAGCTTCTTGATTACACTTGGCATTCAAACCTCAGATTCATTTGGTAATTGTGTAATTTGCAAACCACTTCGATTTTCGAAATTACTCAATCTCCCAATTACTCAATTCTTCTAGAACTGCAATCCGCCCTCGCGAGCGGCGTCAGCCAGCGCTTTCACGCGGCCGTGATAGATGTAGCCCCCGCGATCGAACACCACTTTGGTGATGCCTTTCGCTTTCGCGCGCTCGGCAATCGCCTTGCCGACGTCCTTTGCCGCCGCCACGTTTCCGCCGGTCTTCTTACCTTCGCCTTCGGCACTGCTGGCCGAAACCAGCGTCTTGCCATGCAGGTCGTCTATCACCTGCACGTAAATGTGGTTCAGCGAACGGTACACGTTCAGCCGCGGCCGTTCCGCCGTGCCTTGCAGTTTCTTGCGGATCCGGTCATGCACCCGCTGCCGGGTTGCATTCTTTCCTGGTCTGCTCAACATATTCGTCTCTTCCTCGTCCCGGGTTTCTGTACCGGGTACCAGTCGTTGCCTGCTAATGGCTGATGGTCGCTAGCTAATGGCCAAAACCCAAGAGCACGATCGCACTGGCTAAATCTTCCCGCTGTCGCGACAGCCAAGTCGTGTTGGCCACAAGCCAGCGACTACCAGCCAACAGCTACTTCGCTCCCGTCTTCCCAACCTTCTTCTTCAGACGTTCGCCAACGTAGCGCACGCCCTTATTCTTGTACGGATCCGGCGGGCGCAACGCGCGCATTTCCGCCGATACCTGTCCGACCTTCTGGCGATCAATACCGCTTACGGTGAGCTTGGTCTGCTTGGGATCGACGGCTACGTCGATGCCCGAAGGCAGTGGATACTCGATCGGGTGCGAGTAGCCCAGCGTGAACACCACCATCCCCTTGCCCTTCATCTCGGCGCGGTAGCCGATGCCGACGATTTCCAGATCCTTCGTCCATCCCTTGGTGACGCCTTCAACGGCGTTGTTCACCAGGGCACGAGCCAGTCCGTGCACGGCAGCCTGCGAATCGTTCTCGCGAATGGCCAGCAGGTGCCCGTCCTTCTGCTCCATCTTGATGCCCTCGGGAAGCGGTGTCTCCAGCTTGCCCTTGGGACCCTGCACGGCGACGGTGTTGCCTTCCAGTTTGATCGTTACGCCCTTGGGGACTTCGATCGGCTTTTTTCCAATTCGTGACATATGTTTGCTCGTAGCTCGTGGCTCGTAGCTGATTGCTAGAGCCTTCGTTAACGTCTCTCAGATGCTTGCTGATTTGGCTATCAGCTACCAGCCATCAGCCGCTCTACCACACCTGGCAGAGTAGTTCGCCGCCCAAGCCCTGCTTTCGCGCCTGGCGGCCGGTCATGACGCCCTTGGGCGTCGTGAGAATGTTGATGCCGAGACCACCCAGCACTCGAGGGATCTCGGTGCGCCGCACATAAACGCGACAGCCAGGCCGCGACACGCGCTCTACGTTCGAGATCGCCGCCTCGTTGTTCGAGCCGTACTTCAGGTACACGCGAATGACCTTGTGGCCCTCTTCCTCGGTGGCCTTGAAGTTCGAGACGTAACCCTCTTCCTTCAGGATGCGGGCAATCTCCAGCTTCAGCTTTGAGGCCGGAATATCCACCTTCTGGTGCCGCGCGTTGATCGCGTTGCGAATGCGCGCCAGCATGTCTGCGACCGGATCGGTCAACCTCATCGTCTGCTTCTCCTCTGCCACCCGTTCGCTCCGCGCCTCGCGGAGAACCTGCAGCGGCTTGCTTCTGAACTCTGTCGTTGAGTCTCTGGTCCTCGTTCGCTCGGCCTGGCTGACGACTGAAGACTAGCGACTAGCGACTGCCTGCCTACCAGGACGACTTCGAAACCCCGGGAATCTCTCCCTTGAGCGCCAGCCCGCGGAAACAAAGACGGCACAAGCCGAACTTGCGCAGGTAGGCGCGCGGGCGGCCGCAAATCTTGCAGCGGTTGTGCTTGCGCGAAGAGAACTTGGGCTTCTTTGCGTCCTTAACTCGTTTTGCCGTCGTTGCCATGAATTCCTTTTTCTCGAAACTCGAAACTTGAAATTTCTATGCTCTAAACGGCATGCCCAGATGCTTCAGCAGGGAACGTGCCTGATCATCCGTGCTGGCCGTGGTCACAATCGTGACGTTCATGCCCTTCATCTTGTCGACCTTCGCGTAGTCGATCTCCGGGAAGATCAACTGATCGTGCAGGCCGATGGTGTAGTTGCCGCGGCCATCGAACGACTTGGTGGAAACGCCGCGGAAGTCGCGCACGCGGGGCAGCACCACACTCACCAACCGGTCGAGAAACTCGTACATGCGGTCGCCGCGCAGTGTGACCATCGCTCCGATCGGCATGTTCTCGCGCACCTTGAAGGCCGCGATCGACTTCTTGGCCCGCGTCACTACCGGCTTTTGCCCGGTGATCTGGCCCAATTCGTTCACCGCTGGATCGAGGATCTTCGCGTTCTGCGTCGCTTCGCCCATGCCCATGTTCACGACGATCTTGTTCAGCCGCGGAACCGCCATCGAGTTGTTCAGGTCCAGTTCCTTCATCAGGGCCGGAGCGATTTCCTTCTCAAAACGCGAGCGCAATCGGGGGCGCTCTTTCGCGCTATGCCGCGCAACTTCCGCGACCCGCGATTCCTGCTTCTCGGACTTGCCGCCTTTTCTCTCTTTATCCTTTGCCATATCTCTCAGTACTTTCTCTCACGGTTTCGGAAGAGCTTCGAGCTGCGAGCCTCGAGCAATCTCCGGTTCGTGAGCACCTTCTCAAATCTTGCGTTTCGCTGTTTGCTCGTAGCTCAAGGCTCGAAGCCCGCAGCTACTTGTCCAGCGTCGTCCCACACTTCTTGCAGACGCGAACTTTCTTGTCGCCGCGCACTTCGTGTCCGATGCGCACCGGCCCGCAGGTCGGGCAGACCAACTGCACGTTCGAAATCGCAATGCGGCTTTCCTGCTCGGCAATGCCGCCCTGCACGTTGCGTTGCGGATTTGGCCGCACGTGCTTCTTCACCATCATGATGTGCTCGACCAGAACCTTGGAGTCCGCCGGAAACACGCGGAGGACGCGACCCTGCTTGCCCTTATCCCGTCCGGTGATGACCTTGACCGTGTCATTGCGCCGGATATCGACCCGAATATGTGCGGTGCTAGCTACTTTTGGCATATCGTCAAACCCTTAATCTCTTCGCGCCCGAGGCTGCGACGCTCTTGAAGCTTTCAAACTCTCAAACGTTGAAACTTGCCGTTACAACACTTCCGGCGCCAGCGAAACGATCTTCAAAAATTTTTTCTCGCGCAACTCGCGGGCAACCGGCCCAAACACGCGCGTGCCCACTGGTTCACCCGTTTCGTTGATCAGCACGGCCGCGTTCTGGTCAAAACGGATGTAGGTTCCGTCGCGGCGGCGATGTTCTTTCCGCGTTCGCACAATAACGGCCTTCACCACTTTGCCCTTCTGCACCTGCCCGTCGGGCGAGGCTTCCTTCACGCTGGCGGTGATCACGTCGCCCAGACCGGCACGCAGACCCGTCGAACCGCCCAGCGGGAGGATCATCTGCAGCTTGCGGGCGCCGGAATTATCGGCCACCTCGAGCATCGTTCTCATCATCACAGCCATAGCTCAATCTCCCTGTCCGATGTCGCTACTGGGCGTCGTTGATTCCGGCCACCGGCGCTACTTCCGGCACCAGCGCCGTCTTACGTACGATTTCTTTCAAGCGCCACCGCTTCAGCTTCGAAAGCGGACGCGTCTCCTCGAGTCGCACAACATCGCCAACGTGCGCTTCGTTCTTCTCGTCGTGCGCATAGAACTTCTTGTCGGTGGAGATGACGCGGCCATAGAGCGGGTGCGACTTCTTGCGCGTCACCGCGACCACGATGGTCTTGCTCATCTTGTTGGAGACGACTTCGCCCACGACTTCCTTGCGCCGCCCCGCCGCCTTCTGTGTAGTTTCCGCCATTACTTCTTCTCCGTTGTCGCCTGTGCGCCGCGCGACCGCTCGCCCACGATGGTCTTCACCCGGGCGATGTCCTTGCGCAGGCCGCGAATCTTTTTCAGGCTCTCGGTCTGGCCCATGTTGAGCTGGAACTTCAGCTTGAACAGCTGGTCAGAGAGCTGCCGCTCCTGATCATGCAGTTCCGCGTCAGTCTGATTGCGAATCTTGTCTGCCTTCATCGTTGCTTCTCGTTTCCTAGTGCGCCGTTTCGCGCTTCACGAACGAAGTGCGCAGCGGCAACTTGTGCGACGCCAGGCGCATGGCCTCGGCCGCTTCCGTCGCGCTCACGCCTTCCATCTCGAACAGGATCTTGCCTGGCCGCACTACGGCCACCCAGTGATCCGGCGCGCCTTTGCCCTTGCCCATACGGGTTTCGGCGGGCTTCTTCGTGACCGGCTTGTCGGGAAACAAACGGATCCAGATCTTGCCCCCGCGCTTCACGAAACGAGTCATCGCCACGCGGCTCGCTTCGATCTGCCGATCGGTAATCCAGCCCGGCTCCAGAACCTTCAACCCGAAATCTCCGAAAGCCAACTGGCTGCCGCGCCAGGCTTTGCCGGTCATGCGGCCGCGCTGCTGCTTGCGGTACTTCACTTTCTTTGGCATCAACATAAAATCAGCTCTCAGTCGTCAGCTATCAGCTGTCAGCTTCAGCTTGGTTAAAACGCTCCGCTCGGCACCGCAGTGCCCTGCACTTCACGTTTCTTCTGCGCGAAGATTTCACCTTTGTAGATCCACACCTTCACGCCAATGACGCCGTAGGTGGTACGCGCTTCCGAGAAGCCATACTCGATATCGGCACGCAGCGTGTGCAGCGGCAAGCGTCCCTGCAGATACCACTCCGAGCGCGCGATTTCGTTGCCGTTGAGGCGGCCACTCACGCGAACCTTGATCCCTTTGCAGCCGAAGCGCAGCGCCGAATCCACCGACTTGCGCATCGCACGGCGGAAGCCCACGCGCTTTTCCAGCTGCAGGGCAATCGACTCCGACACGAGCTGAGCATCGAGCTCCGGCTTGTGCACTTCCTGGATGTCGATGAACACCTCGCGGGAGGTGCGCTTCTGCAGTTCCAGCTTCAGCTTGTCGATCTCCGCGCCCTTGCGGCCGATGATGATGCCCGGCCGCGCCGTCTTGATGATGATCCGGATCTTGTTGCCCGGACGCTCGATCTCGACCGCACTGATGCCCGCCGACTTCAGCTTGTCCTTCAGTTCGGCCTTCAGCTTCACGTCTTCGAGCAACAGCTTGTCGTAATCCCGCTCGACAAACCAGCGCGACTTCCACGGCTTGGTGTAACCAAGCCGGAAACCATAAGGATGGACTTTTTGACCCATCGTTCCTCTTATCTGCTCCGGCGCGCCGGAGCGAAAACTTTATTTCGCCGCCGCTTTCTTCTTCTTGCCCGCGGCTTTCTTGGCCGGCGCCCTCGCCTTGCCCTTGGCTTTCGCCTTCGGCGCCGCCGACTTTTCTTCTTCGCCAACCACCGTCGCGACCGACTGGCCATTACGGTTGCGCTCGGCCAGCACAATCTCGAGGTGCGAGATGCGCCGCACGTAACGGAACGCGCGCCCCATGGGCGCGGGCCGGATACGCTTCATGCGCGGACCATCGCTGGCCACGGCATTCTTCACGTACAGCTGGTCGAGATCGACGTCGAGATTCTTTTCGGTGCTCAAGAAGTTCGCATTGTCGATCGCCGACTGCAGAAGCTTGCCGACCGTCGAGGCCACTCGCTTCTTCGTGAACAGCAAAGTGTTGCGGGCGTCTTCCACCTTCATGCCCTTGATGAGGTCCAGCACCAGGCGTGCCTTCTGCGGCGAGACGCGCATGTAACGGGCTTCAGCTCGAAATTCCATGTGTGCGTGTCTCCTTTACGCCTTGGGCGCGGCCGGCGCTGCACCCGCCGCCGGGGCCGGAGCTCCCGGTCCACCAGGTACGCCCGCCGGACGAGCGGCCGCTTCCGTCGCCGCCTTCATAGAATGTCCCTTGAAGGTGCGCGTGAAGCTGAACTCGCCCAGCTTGTGGCCGACCATGTTCTCGGTGATATACACCGGGATGAATTTCTTGCCGTTGTGCACGGCGATCGTATGACCCACCATCTCGGGGATGATGGTCGAACGCCGCGACCAGGTGCGCAGCACCTTCTTCTCGTTGCGCGAGTTCATCCCTTCCACCTTGACCTGCAGGTGGCTGTCGATGAACGGGCCCTTCTTGGTTGAACGTGCCATAAATTCAGCTCTCAGCTTTCAGCTCTCGACCCTCAGGTCCCGAGCATTTGCTGGCCAGTGGCCGCCGGCCACTGACCACTCGCTACGATTTCTTGCGGCGCCCGACGATAAATGCGTCGGTGCGCTTGTTGTTGCGCGTCTTGTATCCGCGCGTCGGCTGGCCCCATGGAGTCACCGGGTGCCGTCCGCCTGAAGTCTTACCTTCGCCGCCACCGTGCGGATGGTCCACCGGGTTCATGGACACGCCGCGGTTATGCGGCCGCCGTCCAGCCCAACGAACGCGGCCAGCCTTGCCGATGGTGATGTTCTCGTGATCGGTGTTGCCAACCTGTCCGATCGTCGCCATGCAATCCTGCAGCACCTTGCGGGTCTCGCCCGAAGGCAGCTTGATCAGCGCGTAGTCGCCTTCCTTCGCCACCAGCTGCGCCGAACCACCCGCCGAGCGGACCATCTGGGCGCCCTTGCCAGGGCGCAGCTCGACATTGTGCACGGTCGTACCGGGCGGAATATTGCGCAGCGGTAACGCATTGCCTACCAAAATGTCCGCGTCCGGACCGCTGATGATCTTTTGTCCCATCTTCAGCCCGTCGGGCTGCACGATGTAGCGCTTCTCGCCGTCGGCATAGCTGAGCAACGCAATGCGCGCCGAGCGGTTCGGGTCGTACTCGATCGAAATCACCGTCGCGGGGATCCCGGTCTTGTCGCGCTTGAAGTCAATCAGGCGCAGCTTGCGCTTGTTCCCGCCCCCACGAAACCGGCTGGTGATGTCACCCGAATTCCGCCGTCCGCCCGTCTTCTGCTTGGGCTCGACCAGCGGCTTGTGGGGCTTGTTGGTCGTGATGTCGTCGTTGACCAGCGTCGTCCGGTAACGCAGCGTCTGCGTCGTCGGTCTGTATGTCTTGATTGCCATAAGTCAGCTCTTAGTCGTCAGTCGTCAGCCTCGCCCATCGCCGTCTTTGCTGAAGACTGACGACTAGCGACTGGCGACTATAAATTCTGCGCGTACTCCGGCATCTTCTCGCCGGCCTTCAACCGCACGTACGCTTTCTTCCAATCGGGGCGGTAGCCCGCGAAACGACCGCGGCGCCGCTCTTTCCCCGGATAATTCGCCGTGCGCACCGAGTCGACTTTTACTTTAAAAATCGACTGCACTGCTTCCTTGATCTCGGTCTTGGTCGCCTGCTTGGCCACCTGGAACACGAGTGTGTTCTCGTTTTCCTTGATCGCCAGGCCCTTTTCCGTGATCACCGGACGGCGAAGAATTTCATAGGCCGATTTCATTACGCCACCTCCGCCGCTTTTTCATGCCGCGTGCGCTTCCGTGGGATCCGCGCCGTCTTCTTCGCGCCTTCATCCGACTTCGGCTTGTGCTCGCGCTTCGAAGACGACTTGGTCAGCGACACTTGCAGCTTCTCAATCGCGGGCTGCGTGAAGATCACGTGTTCGTAGCGCAGCAGATGATACGGGTGAACGCCGTTGCTCTCGACCAGTTCCGCTCCCGCAATATTGCGCGAACTCAGTTCGAGATTGCGATTGCCATGCCGCGGGACTTCCACCAGCAAAACAGTCTTCTCGATCTTCAGCTTGTCGAGCGCTTCGCGGAAGGTCTTCGTCTTGACTTCCTTCAATTCGAAAGCGTTCACAACCGTCAATTTTCCATCCGACAGTTTCGAAGCCAAGGCGGAACGCAGCGCGCCCATCAGCTTCTTCTTGGGGAAGGTGTAATCGTACGAGCGCGGCTGCGGCCCGTGCACTGTTCCGCCATGCCGCCACAGCGGCGATCGAATCGATCCGATACGCGCCCGGCCCGTGCCCTTCTGTTTCCACAGCTTCTTGCCGGAGCCCGACACCAGCTTGCGATTCTTGGTCGCGTGTGTACCCGACCTCTGGGACGCGCGGTAGTGCTTCACCGCTTCCCACAACAGGTCTTCGTTCACCGCACCAAAAACCTCATCGGCGAGATCCATCGTGCCGACCTTGGCGCCGTCCAGGTTGTAGATATCAATGGTTGCCATGTTTGTCTCTCAACTGCAGCTACTGGCTTCTAGCTAGTAGCTTCTAACGATCTCACTGACAGCAGTCTGTCTTCTGGTCGCAGAATCTTGAGCTCTTGCTATCAGCCATCGACTAACGACCACCAGATGCCTTACCCCTTCTTCGCCGCGCGCTTCGCTGCCTTCAACGGATCAACCGTAGCCGAACCGGCGAATCCACGCCGCTCTCGCGGCGGCTTCTTCGCTCGCGTGATGACCACGTAACCACCGTTCGCGCCGGGCACACTGCCTTCGACCACCAGCAGGTTCTCGTCTTTGTCAACGCCCAGGATGCGCAGGTTACGGACCGTGACGCGCTCGTCGCCCATGTGTCCCGACATGCGCATGCCTTTGAACACGCGCGAAGGGAATGCCGAAGAGCCGATCGAACCGGTGATCTGAAACATCGAACCGTGCGACTTGGGACCACCCGCGAAGTGGTGCCGGCGCACAACGCCCGCGAAACCCCGGCCTTTCGAGATGCCGACGATATCGACAAACCGGTCGCCTTCGAAAATATCGACCAGCACGCGCTGGCCAACCTTCAGGCCATTCGTGGGTGCATTCTCTGCGGGAGCTTCGTCAGCTTCGATGGGAACCTCTCGGAGGAACTTCATCGGCGGGAGATTGTTTTTACCGAAATGGCCGCGCATCGGCTTGGTGAGTCGCTTTTCCTTCACGAACTCGACCAGCCCGATTTGCGCCGATTCGTAGCCGTCGCGGATCGCAGACTTGTGCTGCGTAATTACGCACGGACCCGCTTGCAGCACGGTCGCCGGGCGAACTTCGCCCTTCGAATCGAACAGCTGCGTCATGCCGACTTTCTTTCCGAGTATCCCTGCTACCTTCGCCATTTCCTTCTCCATTCCCAGCATGGCCGTGGCTATTGGCTGGGGAGCTTCGGGCTCACGCCCTCGCTCATTTGTGTCGTCCCTGCGGGACTCGCTTCTCGCCTTTCGCTCTTACCCCGGACTTACGTCCGGGGCTAACCTCTGCCGCCCTTCGGGCTTAACTCTGCTAGAGCCTAAAGCCCAAAGCCTAGAGCCCTATTTGTGTTCCTTGCCGAAAGCCTTGATCTCGACGTCAACGCCAGCCGGCAGATCGAGCTTCATCAATGCGTCCACCGTCTGCTGCGTCGGCTCGAGAATATCGAGCAGGCGCTTGTGCGTGCGGATCTCAAACGCCTCGCGCGACTTCTTGTCCACGTGTGGCGAACGCAGCACG